>OGEJ01000190.1_pt1 | contig 36002 bp, 24 predicted proteins | sample 1570701 | NCBI WGS metagenome assembly OGEJ01 (sample SAMEA2582140, study PRJEB24529) | metagenome | biome: Human gut stool | place: China | collected 2011
GAGGATTTCAGCCCTTAACTTTTATATAACAAAAATGTTTACCGGACAGCAATAATATTATTTGTCTATTTGATGTTTGGATATTCTCTCATTATTAAGAGTCATCAGCAGACAGTTTGCTCTGACTGCGTATGGTTCGGGCGATAGTCCAAAAGGACGATTTCAAGTTCTTACAATTTGTTGTATTGACAATAGTTTGTCATGACAATAAATTGTTATGAATATGTATTGTTCCTTCTTGTCATCTTTGGTGCAAGCCAACGGTAATATGATATATTTTTTGCTTGTGTTATCATACCATTGTTCGCTCGTTCTGATTGCAAAATAAATGATATTTCTGCTGATTTTATTACAGCGATGAAGTGCAGGGAAATACGAGGAAAAAGAGTGAATATCTCTGATAATGAGATATTTGAAAATCTGCCGTAACTTTGCAGGCGAGAATAATACATGGAGGTAACGTCCCGAAGCAGACACCCCAAAAGGGTGGATACTTCAATCGTATCAACTCTTGATATTGGCAAGGTGTGTCTTTGTCCGACAAACTCCGTTTCTGCCGACAAAGACCCTTGCCCCGAGGGGGGGAGAGAATTACTCCAAAGTCGTAATTACAAAAAGGAAAGACAATGAATGATAAGATTGAACGATGGGACAGATGGGACACCCGTCTTCCCAATCCCAAAGACCAGCAGCGAGCGATTGATTTGTTTCAGCGTTCAGGGGCGCAGACCAAGTCGGATTTCGTGCGTGGTCGTATTCTTGGAGAGAGTTTCAAGGTGATAACGGTGGATAAATCCGCCGTGGAATATTACCGAAAACTCTCTGAACTGACGGCACAAATTCATAAGATTGGTGTGTTGTATAACCAGACCGTGCGTGCCATCAACAGCTATCACAGCGTAAAAACCGCACAGATTATGCTTGAAAAATTAGAAAATTTGTCGGCTCAAATCATCGCCTTGCAGGAGCAGATTCTCAGTCTTACCATAGATTACCGTAAGAAATGATTGCCAAGATTTCTGCAACGGAGAACCTTGGAGGGGCACTCGGCTATAACTTCAAAAAGGTGGAGAAAGGGGAAGCAAGCATTCTCCTTGCCGCTGAATTGTATCAGGACAAAGAGGGAACTTATACGATGGCAGAGGTGTTTGCCGATATGCAAGCACTTATCCCAGAGAAATGCCGAACGAAGAAGACGGTGTTCCATTGCTCCCTCAATCCTCACCCAGACGAGAAACTCTCCAATGAAACACTTATGCAGATTGCCAAGGAGTATATGGAAGAACTTGGCTATGGCAAGCAACCCTATATTGTGTTCAAACACAACGACATCGCCCGTGAGCATATACACATCGTGTCGCTTCGAGTGGACGGAGAGGGAAGAAAGATTAACGACAAGTTTGAGAAACGGCGGAGCAAGAAGATTACCGATGCCTTGGAAAAGAGGTTTGGTCTCATTCCAAGTTCAAAGGTCGCTGACAAAGCGGTGGAAGAAACGCCCCAAATTGATACCACCCAAGGAAATATCAAGGAGCAGGTGGCAAGTACCCTTCGCATGGTGCTGAAACATTATAAGTTCTGTTCATTAGGAGAGCTGAATGCCATTCTTTCCCGATACCATCTTGCAGTAGAAGAAGTGAAGACGGAGTTTCGGGGAAAGAAGTATGACGGACTGGTTTATGTTCCGACTGATGACAAGGGGGGCAAGGCAAGCACCCCCATCCACGCCTCGGACATCGGTCGTGGTGTGGGCTATACTGCCGTGCAGAACAGGATGCAAAAATCAAAGCAAGCCGTCAAGCCACTGATACCAATCGTTCGAAGGAAGGTATTGGAAGTTATGCGTACTTCTCCCGATACAAAAGAAAAACTCCAACAGAAATTGGAGGAACAAGGCTTGCGGGTGGTAATCCGAAAGAATGAGAACGGACGCATTTATGGTATTACGTTCATTGATGATGATTTGGGCATTGCGCTCAATGGCTCACGATTGGGCAAAGGATATGCTGCCAATGTATTCAACGCATATCTATCTAATCCAGCACACAATCCATTCTTGGATGAATCGCTCTATGGTAGTCCATCTGTTAGCCATGAGCAGACAAATAACACACAATCATTACAGCAAGACACAGAGGAAAGCGACAACCTGGTCGATGAACTTATCGACGATATGGTGGGAGAATCCTTCTCTTCATCGGGCAACGATGATTGGAAAGAAGCGGCTTGGCAACGCAAACTCCGCAAGCAAAGTAAGGTAAATATTAGACGAAGAAAACATTAAATAAACGAGCATTTCCAACTCCCCCCCTCTTCGGAGGGATTGGGGAGGCTACAAATACAATATTATGGCACAAGAAGACGATTTAAGAGCATTAAGTAAGGTTATGGACTTTATGCGGGGTATATCTGTGATATTCCTCCTGATTAACTGTTATTGGTTCTGCTACGAAGCTTTTCATTCGTGGCATTTTACACTCAGTATAATTGACAAGATACTGATGAACTTTCAACGCACCACGGGATTGTTTTCGTCTATCTTATGGACAAAACTCTTTTGTGTGGTATTTCTCGCCTTATCCTGCTTGGGGACAAAAGGAGTGAAAGAGGAGAAAATCACATGGCCAAAGATCTGGACGGTGCTTTTCGCTGGGTTTATGTTCTTCTTTCTGAATTGGTGGTTGTTGGCTTTGCCCATTGGTAAGGTGGGAGCGGCTTCGCTCTATATCTTCACACTCTCTGTGGGCTATATCTGTTTGCTGATGGGTGGTGTGTGGATGAGCCGACTGCTCAAAAACAACTTGATGGACGATGTGTTCAATACCGAGAATGAGAGCTTTATGCAGGAAACCCGCTTGATGACCAATGAGTATTCAGTAAATCTGCCTACACGTTTCTACTACAAAAAGAAGTGGAATAACGGATGGATCAACATTGTCAATCCGTTCCGTGCCTCAATGGTGTTGGGCACTCCCGGTTCGGGTAAGTCGTATGCTATTGTAAACAATTACATCAAACAGCAGATTGAGAAAGGCTTTGCTATGTACATCTACGACTATAAATTTCCCGACCTTTCCGAGATTGCTTATAATCACCTGCTTAATCACTTGGATGCTTACAAGGTAAAACCGCAGTTCTTTGTGATTAACTTCGACGACCCACGCAAGTCGCACCGTTGTAATCCTATCAATCCGTCCTTTATGACGGATATTTCGGATGCTTATGAGAGTGCCTATACCATTATGCTCAATCTCAACCGCTCGTGGATACAGAAGCAAGGAGATTTCTTTGTGGAGTCGCCCATCATCTTGTTGGCTGCCATCATTTGGTTTCTGAAGATATATGAGAACGGCAAGTACTGTACCTTTCCACATGCCATCGAGTTCCTCAATCGTCCCTACGCACAGATATTCCCGATACTCACTGCCTACGATGAACTTGCCAACTACCTTTCTCCCTTTATGGATGCGTGGGAAGGAGGAGCGCAAGACCAGTTGCAGGGACAGATTGCCAGTGCCAAGATACCGCTTTCCCGCATGATTTCGCCAGCTCTCTATTGGGTAATGACAGGTGATGATTTCTCGCTCGACATCAACAATCCCAACGAGCCGAAAGTGCTTGTCGTGGGCAACAATCCCGACCGCCAGAATATCTACTCTGCTGCACTCGGACTCTACAACAGTCGTATTGTGAAACTCATCAACAAGAAGAAGCAACTCAAATCTTCGGTAATCATCGACGAGTTGCCGACCATCTATTTCCGTGGACTTGACAATCTCATTGCCACAGCTCGTAGCAATAAGGTGGCAGTTTGTTTGGGTTTCCAAGATTTCAGCCAATTAACAAGAGACTACGGAGATAAGGAGAGCAAGGTAATACAGAATACCGTGGGTAATGTATTCAGTGGACAGGTTGTAGGAGAAACTGCTAAAACGCTTTCCGAGCGTTTCGGTAAGGTGCTTCAGCAACGACAATCCATGACCATCAATCGCAACGATAAGTCCACGTCTATCTCCACGCAGATGGATAGCCTTATCCCGGCTTCGAAAATCAGCAACCTTACCCAAGGAATGTTCGTAGGTGCTGTGTCCGACAACTTCGACGAGCGCATTGACCAAAAGATTTTTCACGCCGAGATTGTGGTGGATAGTGCCAAGGTATCTGCAGAAACAAAGACCTACGAACCAATTCCCACGATTGCAGACTTTACAAACGAAGATGGCTCCGATAATCTCAAAGAGACCATCGAAGCTAACTATCGCAAAGTCAAGGAAGAAATTCTCTCGTTAGTTGATTCAGAGATTATGCGTATTAAGAATGATCCGAAGCTTGCTCATTTAATCAAAATGTAATCCTTTCATCTATACATCATTAATTATGGATTTGATTATTCCCAATAAGAATCAAAGGTATGATCTCTGTAAATCTCACAACGATTTCGTTCAAAATTGAGTATATTAATATTATAGCCTATTTTCTCATAATGCATTAAATACGGAAACAAGTGCTTCCAACCTCAGAGGATATAGCCAAAAAGTTGGAAGTGCTTATCAAAGAATGAATGAAGGGAGATATTCCAGAGTCGGAATATCTCCCTTTTGATTAACTACTTCTTGAACTTGCCGCCTTTCAGGTCGCTCCCCACCATCCGCTTATTGATTTTTTCACGGAGTTCGTCAAGAAAATAAGTGCGACTGTCATCTTTGCGATGCTTTATATTCATATATACGTTGTAGCAGTTCTTTATCTCCACTCCGAAGATTTCAGAGAGAGTGTGTGCCAATTCCTCCATACCAATTTCTCCATTACTGATACAATTGCAGGTATCGAGAGCATACAAGAGTTCGACTAAATAATAAACAGAAATACCAGAAGACAATGATAAAATTGTTACTCCGGCAAAAAAATGAAACTTAAATGTCGTTATTTTCATTGCCTGATGTTTTTGCAGGCTAAGTTCGAAAGATTGTTTAGGGCAAAATAACCCTCAAAATGCAAGTAATATTTGTGTAAAACTTATAATGAATCAAGATATTGCTTAGGTTTCATCCTGTGATATTTGCAGAAAGCCTCTGTGAAATGACTGAGGTTAGTATATCCAACTTTATAGCCTACTTCTGACACCGAGTAGAGGCGAGTGGAAAGCAGTCGTTTTGCCCATTTCATCTTTTCGGATAGGGCATATTCTGCGATGGCTTTTCCAATAACCTGCTTGAAGCACTTTTGTAATTTGGAACTGCTCATATTGGCTTCACGCGCCAATTCGGGAATACTCGGTACATTACTGAGACTTTGAAGAATCTGGCGACGAACACGGAATACTGATTCAACATCATTCAAGTTTAGGTTGGCAAGAGATTTTACTTCCGAACGTTTTTCGAGCTTTTCAAGGAACATTGTCAGTAATTCCATAGTTTTTCCATGCAAATGAAGCGTTGAAAAAGGATTGTCGATTTCAGTTATAGACTTAATGTTATCCAAGACCTGTTGCATTGCAGGTGTAATGGTCTCAAACAAATAAAAAGCCTTGTCCGATTGGAGAAGCCGACCGATATAGGTTTCATGTGCTGCATCAATCTTTTCAATCCAATCCTTATTGAAAGTCAGTGTAATATTTTCGTATCGTTTCTTTGGAGGAAAACTCCACTCAGTCGGGATGCTACTTGAAGGCATGAAAATGCCATCGAGCGTGTCCACTCCGACCGTTTTTGTACTTGTTCCAATTATCTGCTCGTGTTTATGCTCATTGATATAGAACATGACAGGAATCCATTTCGAGTTTTCTACCGAGCGACGTATCATAGTTATCGGCTCGTATGCTACGAAACTGATATAAGTCAATGTTAGCCATGGCAGAGGATAATATTGTTTGAAGAATCCACTACCAATAGAAGAAGGAATGGTAAATCCATCGTTTATTACTGATGTGCCAAATTGTTCGGCAACCATTTCCATCCAATCTTCAGGCTTATTGATTGCACAAAATTCTATGGTCATTTTATCATGTCTTTTTGCAAAGTTACAAACAAACACGGATAAAAACTTGAATTATTGCAAGTTTTTATCCGTATTACTCTCAAAAAAAGAACCAATAGCTCCATGAGAAATGTTTTTAATGAGAGTTTACTCAAATGCGACTAAACTTGAAGGAACTCCTATGGCAGTAACAATTGGTTTTTGCGAGCATTCGCCTGTCTTGGTATTGTAGGTGTAATACCCCGTACCATTTTTACATATCATTCCAAAGACGATGAAGTCCTTGTAGCGAGTTATAGCAAAAGAGCCATTGCTGTCGGTCATTGGCAAATCAAGTTTTTCGATGGTTTTGTTCCAAATGTCGATTTTCACAGGTTGGAAGTCTTTCTTGAGTATTCCAAATTCTGTATCCGTTACTTTCACGCAACTATACACAATACCATTACCTGCATAGAAAGACTTAATCATATACTGCCCTGTTTTACCTATTCCTTTTATGGTTGTCTTCGATAGGTTGAACAGATAATCGCTATCCCATTTGTCGCTTCCTTTGCGGATACGCAGGAAACCTTCCTTATTGGCAACATTGAAGTTGTTACCCGCACTGTAAAAGTAGATGTCACCCCGCTCGTCTATGAATGCGTCAGAATGGCGGAACAATCCTACAACACTTGTGCGGTTATCTTTGATAACTTCAGTCTTTTTCGTCTTGAGGTCAATGATAGCTACCTCTGCTCCAGTACCCGGTACGGAGGTATGAGGCGAATTGAGCTGATTGAGGGCAACATACATCTTTCCATCACGGATGACATTACAGCCGGGATCAGGATTGTTGTCTTGAATCGCATAAGACGAGAGGTCAATTTCATCTTCCTTTTGCAATGTTGAAGTATTGATTAACGCAATTTTTCCACGTCCGTGCAAAGCAACGTATGCCCGCTGTTCATCAACGAAGTTAATTTCTCCGGGTTGAGCCATCTGTTCAAATGTCATAGTACCTGCTTTTATCAGTTCTCCATGGGCACCTCTTGTAAACTTATGTATCTTATCCCCGAATTTCCCTTCGGGTACAAGCACTGTATTACCCTTAGCAAAGAGATAGCAACCGAACCCGAATTCAAATGCTTTCTTATTGTCGGTTGTTTGAGGAGTCAAATCACTGAATGTCCCTACATAAGCACTTTTGTCCACATAATGCACAAAGGTGAAATGTTGCTGAACCTCTTGAGGAGTAGGCGTAGGTTCATCATTTTTGTTACAAGATGTCAGCCCTATGAAGCCGACCAGCATAGCAGAAAAAGCTATACGATTGAAAATTGTTGTATTCATCTTTTTATATTTGTTAAATTAGAAAATTCCTTTTGAGAAGACATATCTGAATTTGAGGTGAAGTGTCCGTCCTGCCAATGGTTGGCGGAATTGGTCCCAAACTTCTTTGTTCATTATATTATGGCATTCCAAGGCTACGGAATATTTGCTTTTGTAGGTCAACAATAGCCCCATGTTATTGACGAAACTGCGGGGAATACGCCGTTTCTGTAATTCGGTAAGTTCCCAGAAGTAGAAGAACTCCTCAGTAAATTTGCCGTCCCAGAAAGCCTTGACATACCAATTCTTGAATAATCGGTTGCTGTGATACTCCGCCCCGAAGTTGGCGAACAAATAGGGAATGTTCGGTAGTCGCAATCCTTTTGTCGGATTGGGGACTTGGGTACCGGGTAAATAGTTTAAGACATCACGCACATCCTGATAAGTTAGATTTCCGTAGGCATAGACCGTTGGCGATATGTCCAATTTTATTTCGGTTTCTATACCTTTAATATGTACCTTTTCTGCGTTTACATATCCGGCTGCCATGTGTTGTTTCATCAGTTTTATCATATCGCTTACCTGCATATAAAAGCTGTTCACTTCAAACTGCAATCGCGATAATCCGAGGACATCATTTTTGTCTATTAAGAACCCCAGATTGAAGTTGTGGCTTTTCTCTGGTCTCAATCCGGCTGCAGGAAAGGTGATGATACCATCACCGAATAGTTCTTGTGAATTGGGAAGGCGTATTGCCCGCTGGTAAGATGCTTTCAAGTGAAAACCTCTGAAGGGCTCGTATTTTATTGCCTCTATCCAGCCTATTTGTGAGGTCGTATTGTTCTTTTTCTTCGGAGCCTCAATCATCTCGTATGAAGTCAAATCTTCTATCTCGGAATGGAGGTGGAAATACTTTGCGGAAAGCATATTCGTCAGTTTCTTATCAAAGAGTTTTGACTCCCAAGTCAACCCCGAAATGAAACTGGTCTTTTTACTGGGAAATCCTCCGATAACAAAACCTGCATGCTGACTTGCAATGTTGTCGCTCGGTTGTCTTCTGGCGTAGTTAATAAGTGTGTTCAGATTCAAACTGTGATTGGCGGACAACTTGTAATCAAAATTGATACGTTCATTGATTTCCAATCCTTTGTCATTCGAGTTGTGAGGAACATCCCCTGTTTCTCCCTGTCCATTCGGACTCGGATATATGTTTCCTTCGAAATCGTGATTAACTCGTGCCGTATCCACAAAATTGTTTGTTGTATGTGAAAGGGAGAAATGGGACTCAAAGTTAAGGCGGTCGTTCAGCATTCCGCTTTTTATCAATTTGTTTTCCAACATAAACATTCCTGATTTGTTTTCGGCATGTTGTATGTTTTTTAAGATACCTTGGATTTCATTGAAACGATTGTAATACCCGAACTCGGTACTAATCTCATCGAGCCAAAGTTTCGTGAAAGCAATTTTTCCCTTCAACATATACGAACGAAAACGGTCGTGGTCACGTCTTACTAACAGATTTTCTCTCTCGGGAACTCTGAAAGAGTAGTCATTCTTTGCAGATGTATAATAACCTCCCGCACCGAGTAGAATGCCACTCTTTGGAAAATTCTTGCGAGAGAAGACACTTCCTTTGTGTGTTTGGTAAGATCCGAATTCATACGAGGCATCTAAATAATCCGTACTAAACTCTTTAGTAACGATATTGACGGCTCCCCCCAATCCATCACATCCGAAACGGGCGGGTATGATACTCTTATAGACTTCTATTCTTTCTATAATGTCTATCGGAATTTCATCAAGAGAAAAAGCCCCGTCAGAAGTACTCATTGGTATTCCGTCCCATAAGATTTGAATGCGGTTTCCTTCCAATCCATGAACAATAATTCTCGAACTGCTTCCCAAACCGCCAGTCTGCCCAACTTTCAAACCTATGGTTTTATTCAAAACGGTTTCTAACGAAATAGATCTGCCTTGAAGTTCTTTTGCATTTATTACAGAAACTGCTTCAGGCGACTCTCTGATTATTTGTGCTCTTGTTTTTCCTACTACGACTACATCTGCCAGCTCTGTTGATTCCGGGAGTAGTCTTATGGTATAACGCATCCCATTTGCAGTAATCGTATCGGTAATGGTCTGATAACCGACATAACTTACCATAAGCATAAGTTTTTGATTACTTGATACATTTAATTTTGCAATACCTTTCCTGTTTGTAGTCGTACCATTCGTGTACGTTGGAGCATTCAAACCTTTCCATTGTACGGCGGCAAATTCTATACTGTTCCCATTTTCTGAATCAATAACTTTTATTTCTGTTGGTTGCAGTTGTGCAAACATAGGAAAAGACCACAACGAAAGAAAGCCGACAATAAGCATTCTTTTGTATAAATGGACTATTGAGCTGATTGACATATCATATTTGTTTGTGAGATTCTGTGCAAAGGTACTTACCTTCCGAGCAAATAAATAACCCTATTATACACGCTTATACCCCTGTTGTGTTTATATGCGAGCAAATTGTTGTTTTGGGGCAGTGTAATGCTTATCGGGGTTATTTTATCCCTGTTTGTTGCCGTACTTTTGCAACAGAAAAAAATCAAAACGACACATATATGGATAAACAAAAAGTCAGACCTCTTGATGAGGAACGGGATAGCCGTAGCCTGCTCTCCAATGCTGTGGTTATATTGCACCTTATTTTAGGCACACTCCCTATACTGCTTGTAGTGTGGGCTGTGGACAAGTTGATAAATGGCACGCTCCCTCCCATAATAGTTTGGGGTATTGGAGGAATAATGATACTATTCGCAATGCTTCGAGGCGTATTCTATGGAACCTCGATTTGGCGCGCACACCGGTCGGCTTACAATGCCCTTACACGATTGAGGTTGCGTATCATAAGTCATTTGCAACGCTTGCCGCTCGGTTTCTTTCAAGAACGGAAAGTTGGCGACTTGGTGAATATTATTAACCACGATGTGGAACAAATTGAAATTTATTTAGCACATGGATTACCCGAAATCCTTTCGGCTACTCTTTTTCCAGCCTTACTCTGGGTAATCATTATGGTGTTAGACTGGCGTTTGGGGCTGTCGCTCATTTCTCTTTTACCTGTGGCATTTCTTCTGCAAATGGCTGTCAAAACACTTTGGGGAAAGAGCTTTCAACACTTTATGGAAAGTACGCAAAAAATGTCGGAAGACCTTTTGGAATATGTGGCTACCATATCGGTAATCAAAGCCTTCAGTAACGAGGAAAACAGAACGGAACGGGTACTTGGTGGTATGCGCGACTACATCCGTTGGGTAAAGCGGAGCATGTTTAGCGTTACCGTTCCCATGACATTGATAACGATGTTCTTGGAAGGTGGTATCGTGGTAATGACTCTTATTGGACTATGGATGATGAGTTCGGGCGAATTAACTGTAGCTCGTTTTATCCTTGCCTTGATATTGGGCGGTTTATTCTCGTCCTCTTTTGCTAAGTTGGCTACATTCCAACATTTCCGAATCATCTATGGTCAGTCGTTGGCAAAAGTACAGTCCATTACAGAGGTACAGACAAAGGAAACTGCTGACAAGAAAACGGATACGACACAAACGGATGTTTGTTTCGAGCATGTTACATTTTCCTATCCAAACAAGGAAGACAATGCGCTGAAAGATGTATGTCTTCAATTTCCGAAAGGAAGTCATACAGCTATCGTCGGCGAATCCGGATCGGGAAAAACCACGTTGGCAAGTCTGATGATGGGGTTCTGGCAACCTCAAACAGGTACAATCCGACTAGGAGGAGAGAATATTATGGAATTCTCCGAACGTAATATCGCTGATTATTTTTCGATGGTACAGCAGGAGGGTTTTCTCTTTAATACAACTATTCGGGACAATATCCGTATTGGAAGACCTACCGCCACACAAAAGGAAGTGGAAATGGCAGCAGAGCGTGCTCGTATTCATGATTTTATCATGGGCTTGCCGAATGGTTATGATACGCTGGCAGGCGAAGCCGGCATAAAATTCTCTGGCGGAGAAAAACAGCGTATTTCCATTGCTCGAATGTTGCTCAAAGACTCTCCAATAGTTATTCTTGATGAAGCCACTGCTGCATTGGACGGAGAGAATGAGAAACTAATCCAAGAAGCTCTTGATGAATTGCAGCGCAACAAGACTGTCATTACCATTGCTCACCGTCTCAATACTATTCAGGATATGGAGCGTATTGTTGTAATGGACAAAGGGCAGGTCGTGTCGAAGGGAACACACCGTGAACTGATGAAAGACTGTTCTCTATACCGCAATATGACGGAAACGCAAGAACAAGTAAGTAAATGGCAATTAAAAGAAGAGGAGGAATAAGAATGGTACGCAATATACTGAATGAATTGACCGCTCGCGGAGTGCGGCATCTAATTATCTCCGCACTGTTTTTCGTGGTTTATGCCCTTTGCGGCACGGCGATAATGCTCACAGTCTTGTTTCTCATCGACCGTCATATACATGGAGAAAGCATCTCTTTCATTTCGGCAGCATGGGTACTCGGTAGTCTGCTGGTCTTGAAAACCATATCCAATGCCATTGCCGATATGAGTAAGCATTTTGCCGGATTTGATCTTGTGGAACGTATCCGCGAGAAAATCATACTGAAACTGAAAATGTTCTCACTCGGCTTCTATACCAATGAGCGTCTGGGAGAGATAAGTACAATCATTCACAAAGACGTTGATAATATGGAAATGGTAGTAGGACATCTATGGACACGGATGTCCGCCGACTTCATTGTAGCTCTAATACTCGGTATTGGACTATTTTGTGTGGATTGGCGCATGGCATTGACAATGGTAGCCATTCTCCCCATTGCCCTATTTTCTCTGTATCGGGGTATTCGCTCGGGAATGAAAGCACAGGAGGAATCACAGGATAATCTGGCAGATATGGTCAGCCTCTTTGTTGAATATGTCAAGGGCATCCCAGTTTTGAAAGTATTTGGAGGAAAAGGAATGTTCCGTGACAGACTCGACCACTCTGTTGATGAATTTGGAGAAAGCAGTAAGAATACTTCTCGTTTGGCAGCTGTAAGTGTGGGCAGATACACTTTTCTGATAGAATTGGCTTTCGCTCTGATGGCTACAATCGGTCTTTGGTGGACACAGCAGGGGGAACTTTCTCTTTTCGCTTATTTAATGTTTATCATCGTCTCAAAAGAATTCTACAAACCTTTTGTCAATATGGAGAATCATTGGTTGAATTACATCAAGGTAAAGGACAGCTACGGACGCATTTCCCATTTATTGAATGCCCCTGTTATCACCAATCCTGAACAGCCGAGAACAGCAACCCATTTCAATCTTTCTTTTGACAAAGTGGGATTTCATTATGAGACAGAAGGTTTTGAGATGAAAAATCTCACGTTCCATGTTCCCGAAGGAACGGTAACGGCACTTGTCGGATCGTCAGGTTCTGGTAAAACAACCATTACCAGCCTGTTACTCCGTTTCTGGGAACCGCAGACCGGCAGTATCCGTATCGGTGGTATAGACATTCGAGAAATGGACTATGATTATCTGCTCGGTAAAATCAGTGTAGTGATGCAAAATGTTATTCTCTTTTCAGATACCATTGCCAATAATATCAAAGTGGGCAATCAACATGCTACGCAGGAAGAAATCGAAGAAGCAGCACGTAGGGCGATGATACACGATTTTATCATCAGCCTGCCGGAAGGTTATGAAACAAAAATCGGAGAAAACGGTTTGGGTCTATCCGGAGGTCAGAAACAAAGACTTTCAATCGCTCGTGCGTTCCTCAAAGATGCTCCTATCATTCTTTTGGACGAGATAACGAGCAATGTTGACCCAGTCAATGAATATAAGATACAGCAGGCAATGTCTGCCCTTATTCGAAATCGCACAGTCTTGGTCATTGCCCATCATTTGCAAACCATCCGTAATGCTAATCAAATTATTGTGATGGACAAGGGACACCTTGTAGAGAACGGGACGCATGCAGAACTTGCAGCAAAAAACGGAATGTACTGCAAATTGCTGTCTATGCAATAACCTAATCAATGAAAAATATGGAGGTATGGAGTTTGATCCATACCTCTCTTTTTGCCACTTTCATCCATATCAACCCCAAAAATACTTTTCTTTTCATAATACAATAATTTGATTGGTTTTTATTTGTGTAATACTTTTATTTGATTGAGAGTTTTTACATAATTTTCTACAGAAAGATATTCGTTTAGCGTGAACCCCATCTTATATGCATCTTCTTTTGATAAGGCTAGGATGTATTTACTACTGCCTTTATCAAACCAAACAAGTCTTGTAAGCATAGCTATATGATCAGTTTGCTCCATATATATGTTTTCTTTATTGCTCCTTGGCTTATTCTCTTTCTGATATTCAGTCATATTATTGTCTATATCCTCTATAACGTTATCATTGCAAGAGGTTGCAAAAATGACATATATCATTATGAGTATTATATTTATTTTTTTCATTTAGGATAAATTTAAAATTATTTTTGTTCTATATCTTCAGGGCCTCCAGCATGTGCAGTAAAATCTCCTTCAAGATAATATCTTTCACCTGTAGGCCAAATGCCTGAAAGTTTTAGATATCCATGAGCGAACCCTTTTTTATCAAAATCATTGAGTACACAGGTACCTGAAAGAGAGGTGACTACCGCCGTTCTTATATATCCAGTTACTGTTCTTAAAATGCAAACTCCTCCGCTACCAAATGTAGGGAGATGTCGCCTGTCCTCCCATATCTTTTTGTAAAAATCCAAACGTTTATTCTTATAGAGTAAAGTGTCTTCAGTAGAAACTATAGTATAAGGCTCTTTTAACTTTAGTTTCTTCAACGGTGAATCAAAAACGATATCAAGAGAATATGCATGATTCGAACGATTGTCTGGTTGTTTTCGGAAATATAGATCCAATTCTGTCAGTTGTTCCTCACATCCCAATATTGATAAAAAGACAGGATTGTATGAGCTACGCAGCCAGTTCCAAGAATCATAATTCTTATATACTTCTCCATTCAGCGTTATCGTTGCAAAGGTATCATATCCTTCCACTTCTTTCATACAACTTGAAAGAAGGAAAATATTGTATAACAATATTAAAGAGACTTTTAAAAACTTTATCATAATTCTATTCTTTATTTGTTAATATCACTTTTGTAGATAACTCTAATAGGGATATACTGTAAAGACTTATTTTCATAATTTAGAAGTACAATTGTATAAATATACTGTTGTCCTTCTTCTGAATGCGCCTTCATATACTCTATAGCATCTTCTGCAAACATATCCTTCAAAGGAATACTTCCCTCGTCAATAGTAACTTCTTTATATTTACCAATAGGGTCAACTGACAACGCAGTTATGGCATCCCAAGAACTATCATCAAATGCTTTGCTAATATTTTTCTTGCGAGAGAAATATATGCTGGCATAGTCAAAATCATATTTATTTTTTATTCCATCATATAAATTACCACTCCTGTCTATGTAGAAAGTAGAATTTTCAATATCATAAATATTCAGAGAACTAATTTCCATATTTTGTATAGATACTCGTTCGCCTTGACTATTCAAAACTTCAAGAAAACAAACACAGTATTCGTTATCTGAAGTTTGTCTAAAAAGAATTTCAGGTTTAGTGTTTTCTATCCATTCTATTGGGCTATTGCCATACTTAATACCCCATTTGAATTTGAAAGCGTCATTTATAAGATCCTGTGAGTTTTTAAATTCATTATCAAGACATTCAGCTTTAAGCAAATAGCCTCCTGGACTGTAAGAACCCTTAAGTATGTATCTTGGATTACCTACAACTATTGGCATACTATATTTAATTCCATTATTAGATGCCTCTACAAAGCAAATTCCTTTCCCCCTTTGCGGTAAGTATTCCACTTGAATTAATAGTCGCAATCTTTGAATTATCTGTGCTCCAACTTGTCACCCCTATAGCGTTAGTCAAGAAATATTGGGCATTGGTATAAGCATTTATAGGTCCAACGATTAGAGTAGAGAGCCTTGATAATATCCACTTATTTACTTGCTTTTCTTTTAAAAAAGAAGAGTGTTCTTGACTTTCATTATTAACAAAATAGTTTTTGCCAAAAGCACTGGCCAAACTTTGCGGTTCAGCGTTATGTTCTGTTAAGGGCATTATTCCCGTAAATATATCAAGATCTTCATACTCTTCTGCATAATCTCTTAATAGTCCTGTTGGCACTTTATTTTTGTCAATGTGCGCAAACATTTTATCTAAGACTTTCCTTAAGCTCTCATCTTTACCTCTTTGTTGTGCCATTGTCGGCATACAAAGAAATAGAAATACGGAAAGAATTGCCGTTACTTTTAAAGTATGTATGTTCATATCTAATTAAGGTAAGTTATGGCCTACTCGTAAGCTTTTCGGCTTCCGCTCCTTTTTACAGTATGGTCTGCTAGATAATTATACTAAAATGGTACTTTCCTTTTCTTGTCGCAAATATACAAATAGATATTGTTTATAACAAGGGAAATAGTTATTTTGTTTTCAAAAATTTGTATTTCCTTAGTATTTTCACTATATTTGCAGTATTATTTACTATATATAACTCGTTGGCGGAATTAAATTAAAGGATAAATTAATATGCAAGAAAAGTTGCATATAAAAGATGTTTTGTAACTTAGTAATAACCAACACTCTAAGTTCAATAATCCGTATGCACAACTTATATGCGAATTTCGCAAAAATCCTTAATATATGCAATTCTTTTTAAAAGACTTGGTAAACTCGGCCTTAATTCCGCCAACGGGTCAGGGTATGTTTGAAGGTGTAGTATCCGATAACTTCGATGAACGTATTGACCAAAAGATTTTCCATGCCGAGATTGTCGTGGATATTGCCAAAGTTTCCGCTGAAATGTAAGTTTATCAGTCTATACCCACAATCGCAGACTTCAAAAACGAAGATGGCTCCGATAATCTCAAAGAAACTATTGAAGCCAATTATCGTAAGGAGAAAAAGAAATATTGTCGCTTGTGAATGCAGAGGTCAAGCGCATCAAGGCTGATCCTGCATTCGCACATCTAATTAAGGGGTAGTTTTTTACTATCTATTTTTTATTGAGAGATCTATTATAGACCCTTTATTCACTGTAAAAGGTTTGTCTATTGTTACGTGAATTCGGGATAAGTTTAGCATGAAAAAGTTCCAACTGCCTTGATTTTTCCACATACACCAGCAGTGCCTCTGGCTTGTTCTCAAAGAAGCAGTATGCTGTAAGGGCAGAACACAAGTTCATGATAAAGTTGTGTATCGAGCGGTGTCTTGAGTGAACAAGGTTGGCTTTGTTCTTGAGTAGTTCGTTAATGCACTCGATGATGTATCTTTTCCTCAGCATGATCTTGTCCCACATAGGCATTAGTTTGTTCTTTATCTTAGCCTTGATCCCATGAACGAGTTGGATACCTCTATTTTTATATTTAAAATGCGCATAAATTAAATATCTAATCAATCATAGCTATACCTTCTATTTGCTTCCTGACAAAATGCCAGAATTGGTATCACTATTATTTATTCGTTTGTTTACATTGTTCTTGTGTTTACCGAAGTCTACGTTGATATATGCTTCAAGCATGAATATTCTGTTCAGGTCATGCGAAAAAGCATCCTGCCTGTAAGGAGCCAGCTTCGACCAATTTTCTACGTACTGACTATACCTGCTACTGAAAGGATTCAACACCTGAGCTTGTATGCCCCAGTTATCCTTATTATAGCCGATAGATATTGAATGTAGAGTCTCCTCCTTGGTTAAAGTCTCTCCCCATAGTATTTTATGCCCTTTGCTGGCACTGGCCATCAGGAACCAATTCCCTTTCAGAAAGGTAACAGAACCATTTACACCAAAATCAGAATAGGTGTGGGTATAATTATTTCCCTCACTTATGTATCTGTTCAAGTATGTGCTGATATTAACCTGAAAATTTTCACCGAAAGGAGTCAGCTTCAGATTTAAATTATTCTGCAATCGATGAAAACCCCTCTGATTTTCCATTGTACGTATATACTTATTATTCTCGAACAATGTCGTCTCCATCAATGGCTTGTCATCAAAGCTGTATCTGATAAGATAATCCAGATCCAACCATTTGTACTTCCAGTTGATAGTCAAATCATTAGAAACGAATTTTACTGTCTTAAGATTAGGATTTCCTCGTCTAACTTGATAATTATCTATATTCTGACTCACATCATTCATATCTGATAATGATGGAGAATAACCTGAAATATAGCCAGTGTATCTAACAAGTAAATTCTTGGTCAGATTGTATGACAATTTAAGTGTTGGGCGAAAAATAATCTTACTCTGGCTTACATCTCCCTGACTGTTATATGTTCTCATTACACCACTACCCATGGTGTATACCAATTTCCCTACCTTAGACATAAATTCCACATACCCATAGGTCTCAGCTGTTCGCATGCTTATATTCGCATTGATGGTTCCACCATAATTATTGGAAACGAAGGCCTGATTATGTTTTATGCCAAGTGATAACATGGAATTTTTAATCTTTTGCTCATAAATAGCCTCAGCGATGAGCGAATATTTATCACCTTTTGTCTGCGATGCATATTCCTCAACAGAATTTACTCCTCTCTGAACAAAATGCCTATTATTCTTAGTTTTTATATAGGTTCCTACCACATCAATAAACAGATTCTTTCCTTTAGCCAATTCTGTCTGGTAATAAATATCTAATGAAGGTATATTTTCCCTCGACTTTTCATGATCGGATATTTTATATTCCTGTCCATCACTTGTAAGTTCGGATTCTCTGTCTGATATGGAATAAGGCATATCCATATATGACTGTCTATAGTTAATACTGAGTAGATGGTTATTTTTATTATAGTCATAACCTAATAGGAAATTCATCCTGTCATACTTTACCTTTGTAGGCAAGCCTGTTTCCACATTGTATAGTGGAGTTGCAGTTCCATTAAAGGTTTCAACATTTTCACGTATCCATTTCAAATCTCTGCGTTCCCAATTAGATATAAACTTGAAAGACGAACTTCCAAAATGATAATTAGCGGAAACATTATAATCTCCTGTTCCAATTTTATTTATGCCATTGGTTAAATCGACTGAGAAATTTCCACCTGAGTTCCTCTGTTTCAGAATAATATTAATGACAGCTCCCACATTTCCATAACGCAATCCCGGATTATCATGGTATTCCACCTTTGCTATATCGTCTGGTCTTAGAGATTTCACCTCGGGAAGCTTTGCCTTTACTCCATTAATTTGTAATTCAACTGTTCCTCCTGTAGTCATCTCTATGCTATTGTTAATAGAATTGATTTCAATGCGTGGAAGACTTAAATTCTGTAGTAACAAAAGTCCATTACTGGATGCCTTCCGTTGCAGACTACTAGGAATAAGTATCTGTCTGTCAATTTTCTGAATTTTATTACTACCAATAACTTTTACCTCTCCTAAAGTCTTTGGCAATACCATCAGTTTAATCTTTCCCATATCAACATCATCCGATGCATTATTACAGGTAATATATTGGTCTTCATAGCCTATATATGACAGATGAACGATAAAGTTATTCGATTGAATACTTTTAATATGAAATTCACCCACATCATTGGTTACGCCGCCAGACAAGAATGTCGAATCTGTTGACAGAATTCTGACTGAACATCCAATTACTTCCTTGTCGTTTTCATCAATAATGTTTCCTCTTACACTCACTTGAGAGTATACTCCTTTAGAAAACATCAGAAACAGGAGTATCATAAAAATATGCTTCATTTTTTGTAACATTTTGATAATTTCCTTATAATTTTACATTTATATCTTTAGTCTATTTTGAAACACCCTCTTTTATTTCCTTACTACTTGCTCCATCGCTATAAAACATCACACTTTACGTTATATTCTTATTACCTACAGACGAAAGAAGTATTCTTATGTTTCCATTAAAATCCTATAGTTTTAATGCCAAATTTCTCAGCAGCTTCTTTTATTCCCAACATAGAAATACCTTCTGTAGTTGCATAACATATGCTAGACAAGAAAGCTTGGCTAAAGTTCTTACCGTAATATTTACATATCATCTGTAAACAAATGGTACCACACATCATAGAATCTGATTGTCTAAAAAAGGTAATCGCATCATTGTAATCGTGTTTTCTCCTCATTACCAGCACCTGTTCCCTTGAACTTGCTGCGGGTTGTATTAAAGTTATAACGAATGCCAATACTAAAGCTACGAGTATCCATATCTTGTCTTGTTGTAAAGGCACTATTAATGCCATACATTGTATACCGCCTTTTCTGAGTTTGTAGCAAGTCTCTTCCCCAAAAATAGCATATCAGCTTATTTTTGAAGAAGCTTTTATAGACGCTCACATCAAGTGTCCCTCCCGCTTTATAAATACTAACTGTACTTGCATATGGTGAGGTATAAGAGAAATTAACACTAACAGTGAAGTCGGATTGAATTAAAAAACGATTATTCATCCGAATAAAAAGTAATGGATGGTTCAAAGATTGCTCCTTACCATAAGCCTCATCATCAAGGAACTGCTTCGATACCCTTACTTCATACATTGGCTGATAAAATCCAAACTTTGGTGATGCTGTCAATGAGGCATATAAACTTTGTATACGGTCAATATTATCATAAGTTTTAATAAAAATATCATCCTCATAAGGGTGCATTACGTAAGCTACTTGATTCTTTGTATTTTTATAACCAATCATAAACATGATCCAGCTTTTAGTAGCAGTCAACTCTAAAGTTCTTATTTTAGCTGGCTGTAATAAGGGATTACCGCCCTGATACTCATAACGGTTATCATATTGCATCCAACTAGAAAGAGAGCGGTAAGAAGGTCTTGACGTTTTTGTTGAATAACTTAACTGTGCTTGCCATTTATTTTTATTCCACGATAAGGAGAAATTCGGAAACCATTCTGAATATCTACGACTAGATTCTTGCTGCCACACGCCTTTAGAATAATAGTCAGAAACAACATGTTCGTACCTAAGTCCAGCACGAACTTGGAAGTTGCTCAAAGGTAAGATGTACTCTGCAAAACCAGCCAAATTCTGTTCTTTGATTTTTGTATCGGTATTACTAAATATCTGTTGCGCATTGGTATTGATGCCTTTACTTTGTGCATCAGTGTACTCTGAACCAAAGCTCAATTTTCCTTTCATTATAGGATAAGTAAAGATAACTTTGCTGGCTAGCATCTTATTGATTGTTATATTATCGACATCTATTACACGTGCTCCAGATGTGTTGCTATTTTCTTCTTTGGAATCATTTTGTACCAGCCTATTACGGAAATAAGTATTGTTAAAGTTTATATCTAACTTTCCTATCTTTCCCATATAATATGCGTCTATTTCGTGGTCAGGAGAATGATAGGAGGTATGATAATTCTTCATTCGTAGCAGCTCCTCTGATGTGTTATCAAGGGATATATCAATTGCTGAAGTAGAATTTACTACATCATGCAACGATTTGGTGATGGAATAAGCTATACCAAACGAATGATCTTTACCAATATTATAATTTAATCCCAACTGGCCTCGCACCTGCTTATCACCATTATTAAAAATAGTATCTCTCCCTGTCTCGCGTATGAAGTGATCACCCTGCATCGTCTGTTCAAATTCAAAATATTGCTTGTTGTGCAATGAATGAATTCTGAAATTACTGAATAGTTCAAACTGGTTATGCTTATATTTAAAATCAATTGTCTCTACCGCACTAAATTTACGTGATATGTTGGCAAAGCTGTAAGATGAGAGACTCAATCCTTCACCTTCTTGTTTTATTGTTTTTATCAGAATTACAGATTGTGCAGAACTGCCATATTGTACACCAGGATTAGTGATAATGGTCACTTCCTTGATATCAGAAGATTTTAATTGAGATAATTCCTGCGTATTATAAATCTTACGGTTGTTGATATAGATAAGAGGTCTGCCCTTTCCAAATACAGTGAAGTTACCATTATTGCCTGTAATTAATGGAAGTTGGGACAATATATCGTCTGCTGTGCCAGCTTGTTTAAGAAGTGAATGTTGAACATTAATAATCATCCCATCACTACCCATCTTAAATTGCGGACGAGACCCTTTCACTATCACTGTGCCAAGCGTTTGTATTTCGGGATGCATACGAATATTTCCCATATCTCCTTGCTGCACATCCATAAATATTATGGCATACCCTATACTTGAAACTTTTAATATCCCAGTGTGCTGTTCTGTCCGAATGGTGAAACTCCCATCATCCTGTGTTATGGTTCCTTGAATGAACGTAGAGTCAATATGATTAAGCAATACAACATTAGCAAAGTGTATTGGCTGCATGTGCTCATCTAATACACGACCAGTAATTATGCCCTGTGCTGCAATAGAATTACTTACAACCAGCATAATCACTGTAATCAAGAATATTTTAGAACTTATATTGCTCTTTAAAATTAATTTTGTAATCACTTGCATAATAACTTACTATAAAATATTGAGAGCTTTCCCTATTGCAGCAATAGATTGTTCGTATTTCTTTTTTCCAATATTGGTTATGACATATCCGAGAAATGGAGGAATTGTATATATTGTCTGATAATTACTTATGTTTGAATTAACAAACATATTCTTTCTTACGATGTATGAGCAGGTTGCCTCATTTCTCAACAAATATGCTCTATTTAAACCAATGTATTTCATTTCGTACAAAATTAGGTAATTAATAATCTATGCCAAAATTGAAATGAGCACTATCAGAAGTTGCATTTTATAATGGTTGGGGTTAAGAAGTCATGCCAAAACTGCATTTCAAGTAATGGCATGACTTTGTTCTTTGTTATTGGAGCATCAAGTCTAAAGTAGATTTTTTGATAAAGCATTAATTCTCCCTTCGCTCATTGTTTAGCTGTAAATGGTACCATTAGAATCTTCAGAACCATCTTCAGTAGGAACCTCAATTATTACGACTTTTCCTGCACCACTGCTGCAATGACAATCTCTATATGCTTGACCTCCCTTTACTTCTTCCAACTCTGAAAGTAGCAAATTTTCAATAATTTCTTTATTCATCTTTTGTTATTTTATTTTCACCTACTCGTGTAGCTTTTCAGTTACCGCTCCTTTAATTATTTCAGTTCGGTTTGGATCAGCCTTCTTATAGCTTCTGGCATTACTTCCCTTTGTACAGTAAGGTCTGTTCTATAATTATACTAATTATAATCTTAACGATGCAAATATACAAATCTATATTGTTTATAACAAGGAAAACAAGTTTTTTTTCAAAAAATCTGCAACTCCTAAGTATTTTCGCTACATTTGTAACTATATTTACTATCTACACATTGTTTATATGAATAAAAAGATTATTTCATTAAAAGATCTCGAGATTACTCCAAATGAGAATGTAATCGAACGGAGCCAAAAATGCAGATAGATGGTTATGACGGTGAGGTTTCGGCATATATATCCAATGATTATTCAGGCATGTCGCAAAGGACTGAGACCAAGGAGGCTGGCATGAATGCCGTCCGGAAACTCGGTTCTTCCGTAACATGCGTAGGTTGGAAAAAATAAAGACTTATGCACTTGCAAGGTATGCCTGTCCAAAATCAGATGGTTTTACATCGGAAGATAAACTACAAGATAAGATGCAGAAAAGGCAAATTGATGCTGTGTCTGTTCATTAGCATGTCTTTCTGCCTTTACAGACAACTTATTACCATAACATCGGTGTATGTAAATATTTTTACGCAGTTCAAAGCTGACACATACTCTTCTGGTTTCTAAAAGATGCCTGATTGGCTTGCAATAGATGCTCTTTTACCGTGTTACTAACGCCCTTTTGAAGTCCAATTAAGCACCTTTTAAGAATGACTTGATAACTAATTGATTGGCTACTGGTTACAAACTTGCTTTTTTGCACGTGTTTTTTATATTTGCAGATGATTTATTTGAAATTATGTAATGACTTTTCAAAATCTTATCTGTATTTTGAACGTATTAAAATGAAAAGATTGTTTTGCATTGGAGGGTGCTGATAGAATGGACAATTGACTGTCTTGGCTATGCTTTTGTTTGATGAATCACTTCGGGTCTTCCGTTTACAGTATCTGAGATATTATGCTGACAGTAATGTCTTTTCCGCTGCAATAACTCTACAGGTAGCAGCATCTTCATTAAAGGCTTTGGAACATATACAGACACGTCCTGAAATTCGCAAGAAATTGTGGACCAATGTCAATTATCTGCGTAAATGATTGACAGAGGAAGACTTTGATATAGGCTGTTCTGTATCAGCCATATTTCCTATTATGGTAAGAGACAATAGAAAAGTATATGAAATAGCACGTGAATTACAAAAAAGATGTATCTTTGTAAGCGGTATCACATATCCTGCGGTAAGAACCAAGGAAGCACGGCTTAGAGTCAGTGTGTTGGCTTCACACGAAATAGTACAGTTGGAGCAATTGGTGACCGCCCTTGTGGAAATTAGAAAATCAACACCTTTTTAGATGGCAGAAGAAGAAAATAAACCCAAAAGATACAGAAGGACAAACGTCGATATACAGGCAGACATTATCAAGGCAGCAGAAAGTCTGATCAAGAAAAAAGGCTTTGCATCAATGTTGGTGACAGAACTCATTAAAAAAGCCAGAATAGAGCCGCTTGTTTTCTATAACAGATATGATAATCTTAGAGAATTTTATGATGAATTCGTTAAGAGATACGACTATTGGTTTAAGGATGTCCTCACTGGTGTTCAATTTCCTACTGATTCAGAATTAGGCTATATCAGTATTTTCAAGGATGTACAGAAAGCACTTCAAGATAAATCGGTGATGTTGGAACTGTTACGCTGGGAGATTGCTGAAGGAAATGAGACCACAGTCCGTACAGCTATGCTCAGAGAAATGCACACTTTACCTCTTGTCAATATCTATGAAGAGAAATTCAAGGACACTGGTATTGATATATCCGCCATATCATCCCTAATAATCGGTGGCATTTATTACCTCAACCTTCACAGAGAGCGTTCCAAATTCTCAGACATTGACTTGAATACGGAACAAGGCAGAAAGCGTATAGAAAATGCTTTAGAGGAACTTGGACACATGATATTCCACAACCATGAAGTAAATAATTATAAAAAAGTAGTTGCTGAAAGAATGAAAGAAAATGGCATCAACGATGAAATCATAAAAAAGTGTTTGGATTAAACCATACAGTTCAAAGAGATTCCCCACTTATCCAGCGTGATAATTGGGGAATTTTCTTATTATAGAAACTATATTCTAATAAAGTGATATTTAGGCTTTACCATAAACTAAACATAATAGATTGTTTCCCATAAATTCCTTTTATTTCCTACTTTACCCGAAAACTTTTTCATCTCTTCATATACCTATAATTTAGCAGCTTGATAACAGTATTCATCATTAAAATTATCAAGCAATGGAATCAAACAGCAATGACAATTATGTGCTGGTCTTGGAAGACCGCACGGAGGTAACGAACGAAAAGGAAGCGGGAAAACTCTCCGTAATTTCTGGTATTGACGACAAGGGAAACCTTAAAACAAAAGAGGCAATCGCTACCAATCAGGCAGCATTCTTGAAGTTCAACAACAGGGATGGACTTCTGAAGAACTTCATGACCAACTTCCTCAAACAGTTCAATAACCCGACTCATTTTGGACTGTACAAGGTATTGGCAGACAATGTGGAGCAGGGCGTGGACAATCTGCGCACCATGCTGCAAAGCCGTGAAAAGTCCGAAAGCAAGCAGCAGCTGGCTGAGATGGGCATTTCCTTTGAGGATTATTTACCCCATCAGAAGAATGCCACTGCCATCGATCCCGAAAAGGTTGATTGGAAGATGCTCGACAATCTCGGTCTTTCCCGTGAGAGATTGGAGCAGAGTGGAGAGTTGGAAAAAATGCTTAACTGGCAGAAGAGTAATCTCGTGACGATTGCCGTACCCGTTGGTGACACCACCATCTACACCGAAGCTCGCCTTGCTTTCCGCATGGACGATAACGGCAATGTCGGTTTGGCAATTCATCCTTTGAGAAAAGAACCACAGCTTGACTTTCCCTATATGGGGTACAAGTTCTCTCCCGAAGAAAAGGAGGCACTTCTCACTACGGGCAATCTCGGTAAAACCATCGAAGTGACTCCCAAGAACGCTGAGCCTTTTTCTGCTTACGTCTCTATTGACCCGCAAACTAACGAAATTATAGCCCTGCGTGCTGATCGTGTGAACATCCCTAAGGAAATCAAGGGTGTAACGCTCTCTGATGCCCAGTACAAAGAACTTGTGGAAGGCAAAGCCGTGAAGGTGGAAGGTATGACTGCCAAGAGTGGTAAGACCTTTGATGCAACTTTGCAAGTCAATGCCGAGCGAAAGGGCATTGAGTTTATCTTTGGCGACAACAAGAGTTTAAGAGAACGACAAGAACACAAACAGGCTCAGCAGCAAGGCGGACCCCATAAGCTCTGCGGACTGGAACTATCAGAAAAACAGCGTGAAGCCTTGGATAGCGGGCGCACACTATATCTAAAGAATATGGTAGACAAACAGGGGCAACCCTTCAACGCCTATGTCCGCATGGACAAGGAACAGAACCGCCCACGTTTTTACAAGTGGAATCCTGACAAGAAGCAGGAAACCGGCAAAGAAAAGGTCGTAGCCGTAGCCGAGGAACACAAGACGCAAGTTGCAGTGAATAACCACGGCAAGACCAACGAAGCTACCAAGCATGTGAACGAACCGCTAAAGGCCGGGCAAACACAGCCCACTGCAGCCCAACAGCAGAAGCAGGACGAAAACAAACAAAAGAAGTCCCGTGGACGTAAGATGTAACCCTTAATTCTATTATCGACTATGACAACTTGTATTATTGCCGAGAAACCCTCGGTAGCCGGAGATATTGCCCGTATCGTGGGGGCAAATAGCAAGCAGGACGGATATATGGAAGGCAGCGGCTACCTCGTCACTTGGGCAATGGGACACCTCATTGCCCTTGCCATGCCCGAATCCTATGGTTTTTCCGCTTATAAGCGTGAGGACTTACCCATCCGTCCCGATCCTTTCCAACTTATTGTCCGCCAAGTCCGTAAGGACAAGGAGTATGTATCAGACCCAGCAGCACTAAAACAGCTCAAGGTGATACGCTCCTGCTTTGACAAGGCAGACCGAATCATCGTTGCCACCGATGCAGGGCGTGAGGGTGAGCTCATCTTCCGCTACATCTATCAATATCTTGATTGCAGAAAACCTTTCGACCGCCTTTGGATAAGTTCTCTCACGGACAAAGCTATCCGTGAGGGGCTTTCTAATCTCAAGGGCGGAAGCCATTACGACAACCTCTATCATTCTGCCAAGGCAAGAAGCGAAGCCGACTGGCTCGTGGGTATCAATGCAAGCCGTGCCCTGTCCATCGCACGCAGGGGAGGCTATTCCTTGGGACGGGTACAGACCCCAACCCTTGCTATGGTCTGCCGTCGGTACATAGAGAACCGTGATTTTTCTTCCGTACCTTATTGGAAACTCTCCGTTCACACAGAAAAAGAGGGCTTGTCGATAAAAGCCGTTGGCTGTAAAGACTATGAGAATGAAGCATCGGCACAGACTGCTCTCGCTGCACTTCGCAGTCAGAGCCAGCTTACGGTAGAAACGGTCACAATAAAGGTAACGCATACCGCGCCACCACTCTTGTACGACCTTACTGCCTTGCAGAAGGATGCCAACAGACGCCACGGCTTTTCTGCAGACAAAACCCTCTCGATAGCCCAAAGCCTCTATGAGAAGAAAATCACGACCTATCCCCGCACAGGCAGCCGATACATCAGCGAGGATGTCTTCGAGGAAGTACCCGTCCTGCTGCGCAAGATAGGCATGCCACTATCAAATCCACTTAACCGCCATTCTGTGGACAATACCAAGGTTACCGACCACCACGCCATCATACCGACAGGTGAAACACCATCAGGATTGTCGACAGATGAAGCGACCGTCTACCAGATGGTGAGCAATCGCTTTGTCGAAGCCTTTTCCCCCGATTCAGAGGAAGAACGCATGCAGGTACTGTTTACGGATGGCAACAGTACTTTTACTTGGAAAGCATGTCGACAAATTTCCTTGGGTTGGAAGGCTGTGAAGAAAGACAAGGTAGCTGAAGCAGAAAGGAAAGAGGGTGACGATGAACAGGTTTTGTCTTCGCTGCCAAACTTGGCTCAGAGTGAAGTCCTGACACTGCTTAATGCTGAAATCACGGAACATAAGACCAAACCTAAACCACTCTACACGGAGGCAGCCTTACTTTCAGCTATGGAGAACGCCGGAAAAGAGGTTGAAGATGCAGAAAGTAAGAAAGCAATGGCAGAGTGTGGCATTGGAACACCTGCTACCCGTGCCAACATCATCGAGACGCTTATTCTCCGTGATTATATCCGTAGGGAGAAGAAATCCATCATACCTACAGAGAAAGGCCTGGCTGTCTATGAAATTGTCAAGGATAAGAAGATAGCCAATGCAGAGATGACAGGCAGTTGGGAACTTGCCCTTGCCGCCATCGAGGCGGGAAAAATGCCTGCAGATAAGTTTTCACAGGGCATCAACTCATACGTGGAAACAATCTGCGAGGAACTCCTCTCACTTTCTTCAGATCAGGAGTCCTATCCTGTCTACCACTGTCCAAAGTGCGGACAGCAGAGTGTCGGCATTTATGCCAAGGTAGCCAAGTGTAGGCATGAAAGCTGTGGCTTCCACGTGTTTCGTGAAGTCTGCGGCATACATCTCTCTGAAGATAATATCCGTGACTTGATAAGTTCCGGTCGTACGCCTATCCTTAAAGGGCTGACCAACAAGGCAGGCAAGAATTTCAATGCCCGACTGGTTTTGAAAGATGATTATACCACCACCTTTGAGTTTGAACAAAACAAGAAACGGAAATAGCATACTACTTCATTTCTGATACTAAAGTCTGACATTACGGTCAAGCTTTGGTGTCAAAGTGATTATTCCCATAATAAAATAAGTTATACCTTATGGCATACAATAAGAAAGAAGTCCTGAAAGCCAACACGGAAGCTATCCGTGTGGTCTTGCGCCTGGAAAAAGAACGCCGTGAAGCCACCGAAGCAGAGAAAAGTATCTTACGGAACTACCAAGGCTTCGGTGGCTTGAAATGTGTACTCAACCGCACAGATAATCCTGATGACATACGCTATTGGAGCAAGTCAGAGCAACACCTCTTCGAGCCAACCCAAAGGCTCAAGCAGATGATTTACCGTGAAGTCGTAGATGCCAATACCGCCAAGCAGTACTGGGAGAGCATCAAGGCAAGCGTACTGACTTCCTTCTATACTGATACCCGCATCGTTTCTGCCATCTCAGACGCACTTGCCTCCACAAACCTGCAGGTAAGACGATGCTTAGACCCTTCTATGGGTATGGGTGCCTTTGCTGAGACCTTTTCAAGGCAAGCAGGAGTCGTAGATGCAATGGAGAAAGACCTGCTTACTGCCTGCATCAGCCAAGCTCTGCACCCTTATGGCAAAGGCAACATATTCGTTCAAAACGAGCCTTTTGAAGCTATTGGGGAGTTAGAAGACAAAGACAAATACGACCTTATTACAAGTAACATTCCTTTCGGGGATTTCATGGTCTATGACCGAGAGTATAGCAAAGGCAAGGACACTCTTAAACGTGAGTCAACACGTGCCATTCACAATTACTTCTTCGTGAAAGGCCTGGACTGCATCAAGGAAGGCGGCTTGCTGGCATTCATCACCTCACAGGGCGTATTGGACAGTCCCCGCAATGAAGCCATACGCCGTTACCTCATGCAGAACAGCCGCCTTATCTCCGCTCTCCGACTGCCATCGGGTATGTTTTCAGACAATGCAGGAACGGACGTAGGCAGTGACCTCATTGTCCTGCAGAAGCAGACTGGTAAAGAAATCAGCAAGGGCATTGAGCAGCAGTTCGTAGAAACTGTTTCTGTTCCCAAAGAAGAAGGGTCTTCAGTCGTCTTCAAGCATAACTCTCTTTTTGTAGGAGATTGGAAGGACATTTCTCATCGCACCGTTGCCACGGAGCGCATAATGGGTACAGACCCTTATGGAAGACCTGCATGGGAGTATCGGTTCACGGGAGGGATTAAAGAAATGGCAGAAAGTCTCCGAACACGGCTCTCCCTTGAAATGGGACAACGTATCGACCGTAAACTATATGAAACAGGTATACCGATGACAGAGGTAGAGCGAGAGGCAGAAGCAGAGAAACAGCTTCGCAAGTTGGGTATTACCATAAGTCGGAAAGAAGAAACTGAGAAGACAAAGATTGAAGACAAGGGTATAAACGATGCCTATAACCTCATGTCCGACAGTATCAGGAAACAGTTGCCAAAACTTTACAGCACGGAAAAGGAACTCATTGGCGATAAGATAGCCTATGCACGCTATTTCTTCCCTATGGGAGCATACACAGCCTACCTTCTGGAATATGACCCTAAGAGCCGCATTGGCTTCGGTGCCGTGACAATGGGTTACGGCTGGGAGCTTGGCAATATGTCCCTTGATGAGATGGAAGGCGTGAAGGTAAGAGGACTGGGGATTGAACGTGACCTGTATTTCTCTCCTAAGAAATTGCACGAGATAGCCGAGTTGGAAGAAATCGTCAGGGAACAATATACCAAAGAAGAAGTGGTGGCAGAGGAAATTAAGGAAGAAGCGGTAACAAATACAGAAGACACGGTTAAGAAGACTGTGAACGGTACTTCTGGAATCAAGATATCCAAGGAAGAGTTGGAAACTGAAACAGAAATTAATGTCGGGCAAGTCATAGAACCGGACGATTTTACCATTACCAAGGCACAGGCAACAGAAAATACCGTTTCCAATGGAGAGACTACTCCATTGCAACCACCATCATCGGAGTCTGTACCACAGCAATCTGTGTCAGAGCAACCATCCATAAACGTTGAACCTGCACCCGAAGGTGTACCCGCCTTGACACTTCACCGACAATACGAACAGGAAAGGTCGGAAATCCGTACGGATATTGAAGCCCCAAGAGAGATGAACGGACAGACGGTGTTCTTTGACGACGATCATCATCCAGTGGTGGACAACAACATGGAAGACATCGGACAACCGGAGCAACTGTCACTGTTTGCCCCAGAGGAATACAGCCTTTGGACAAGAGAGGTAAGCCGTGTAAACAATGAAATCAAGGATAATTCAGGAACTTCACAGGCGCACCGTCCTATAACACAAACTGCTCCCCAGAAACCATCGGAGTCCAAGATGCAAAAGGCAGTAACCTCTCCTCAACGGCGTACCCGTAGTAGCAGGAAAGCAGCTTCTTCATCTTCACGTGAGCCATCCCTTTTCGACTTCATGAACGAAGACGAGGAGCGCAAGCCAAAACCGATAGCGGAAGTCAGAAAGGAGTTTGACGCTTCCCCACGCCCTTTTCTCTCTTCGCCGGACTCTCACCTGAGAGACGGCTCCATTGTCGTGCAGAAAGGGCAGGTGGGGTTTCTTTCTGACTTAAAGCGACATCCAACCTTTAACCCGATGGACTTGCCGTATGCGCAGCTTTCCCGTCTCAAAGCCTATATCGAGATACGGGAGTGCTATCATCGTCTCTATGACTACGAGGCAGAGAACCATGCAGAAGACAGGGAAGACCGCAGCAGGCTCAATCATCTGTATGATGACTATGTTGCACGCTGGGGCTACTTTAACCAGAAGGCGAACACCGACATCATCAAGATGGATGCTACAGGCGTGGAAATGCTCTTCTTGGAACGCTCCGAGAACGGCAGGTACATCAAGGCGGACATCTTTGACCATCCAACGGCATTTTCCACCACGGAACTGACCGTTGCCGCAGACCCGATGGAGGCACTGGGTGCATCGCTCAACAAGTACGGCACGGTGGAACTTGACTACATGAGTTCGCTTTTACCTGATATGGAGGAAAGCGACATCATTTCTTCCTTGGAAGGTCGCATCTATTACAATCCCGAAGAGAATGCCTATGAAGTGGCGGACAAGTTCATTTCGGGCAATGTAATAGAAAAGGCGGAGCGTATCGAGTCGTGGCTCTTGGACCATCCCGAACACGAAGAAGCAAAGCAGAGCCTTGCTGCCCTGCGTGCAGCCACGCCGACACCCATTCCTTTTGCGGACCTTGACTTCAATCTCGGTGAACGCTGGATACCTGCCAAAGTCTATGGCAGGTTTGCCTCAGAGTTTTTCGGGACGGATATTGGCGTATCCTACCATTCCAACATGGACGAGTATTCCATTGTCTGCGACCGAAAGAATGCTAATATCTGGCACAAGTATGCCGTACAGGGTGAGTTCCGCCGCTATGACGGTATCAATCTCCTGAAACATGCCCTGCACAATACCATTCCCGACATCAACAAGAGCAAGGAGATGACGGATAAGGTTACGGGAGAGACCAAGACCATCAAAGTAAGGGACGGACATGCCATCCAGATGGCAAATGCCAAGATAGAGGAAATCAGACAGGGCTTTGTCGATTGGCTCGGACGCACACCAGACACGTTCAAGCAGCAGTTATCCGACCGTTACAACCGCCTTTTCAACTGTTTTGTGCGACCCAACTTTGACGGCACGCACCAGACGTTTCCCGACCTTGACCTCAGACGGTTGGGCATTGCCGACCTTTACAAGAGTCAGAAGGATGCCGTGTGGATGCTCAAAACCAACGGTGGCGGCATCTGCGACCACGAGGTGGGAGCGGGAAAGACACTCATCATGTGTACGGCTGCCTACGAGATGAAGCGATTGGGACTCTCAAACAAGCCGATGATTATCGGGCTGAAGGCAAACGTATTCGATATTGCCGACACCTTTAGGAAAGCTTATCCCAATGCTAAGGTACTCTATCCAGGCAAGAATGATTTCAACAAGCAGAACCGCCAGCGTATTTTCAACGACATCAAGAACAACGACTGGGACTGTATTATCTTGACGCATGAACAGTTCGGCATGATACCGCAGGCCTTGGAGATACAGGAAGCGATTATGCAGAAGGAACTGGACTCCGTGGAAGAAAATCTCGAAGTGTTGCGGCAACAAGGAAGAGACATCTCCCGTGGGATGCTCAAAGGATTGGAGAAGCGCAAGCAGACACTTGAAGCCAAGTTGCAGAACATACAGGACAGCATCGCTGAGCGTAAGGACGATGCTGTAGACTTCAAGATGATGGGTATCGACCACCTTTTTGTCGATGAAAGCCACCAGTTCAAGAACCTGATGTTCAATACCCGCCACGACCGTGTGTCGGGCTTGGGCAATCCTGATGGTTCACAGCGTGCCTTAAACATGCTCTTTGCCATTCGTACCATACAGGAGAGGTCCGGCAAGGACTTGGGAGCGACTTTCCTTTCTGGAACGACCATCTCCAATAGCCTGACGGAGTTGTATCTCCTGTTCAAGTATCTTCGTCCGCAGGCTTTGGAAAAGCAGGGCATCAACAGTTTTGATGCTTGGGCAGCCGTCTTTGCCAAGAAATCAACTGACTACGAGTTCTCCATCACAAACGACATCATTCAGAAGGAACGGTTTAGGACGTTCATCAAAGTGCCCGAACTTGCCGCCTTCTATGCGGAAGTATAGGAGTTGGAAGCAAGAAAAGGAGAAGAATGCGTATTTGATTGAAATAGAGGATATATTGCCTGCTTACTCCTTGAGTTGCATCAAGAGAAATAGGCTAAGAAAGGAGTGAAAAAGCAAGAGTTCAGTTACCAAATCGTTCGAGAAACGATGAAAGGAAAAGAACTGCTAAAAGTGGTAACTAAAACGGTGTTTTCTCTTTCATTATCAATATTTTGCATCACTCAAAGTTCCTCTAAGAAGTGTAATTTTGCAAGCAAAAAGACAATGGAAAAAGAAAAAATGAAGCTGCTTTTCTACCTCAAGAGAGGTACGCAGAACAAAAACGGGAAAAGTCCCATCATGGGACGCATCAGTATCGGTCGCTCAATGGTTCAGTTCAGTTGCAAATGCGCCTGTACCCCAAATCTATGGGACAGTCGCAAACAAAGACTGGTAGGCAAGAGTGCCGAAGCCGTATCAGTAAACAACGAACTTGACCGACTGCAAGTAAGTGTCTGTAAAGTTTATGAGATGCTTTTAAAGAAGTCTAATGTTTCAGTAAGGGCAGAGCAGGTAAAGGAACTTGTTCTCGGGTTGAATAGCGAGTCGCAGGGGCTGCTTCATCATACAGACGAGTATATCGACCGCTTCCGTGAGCGGGTGGGCATAGACCGCAGTGAAAGAAGACTGAAATGTCTGCTGCTCTTCCGTAAGCATCTGGCAAAATTTCTCAGACATCGCTACCACGTGGACGATATTCCCGTGCAAAAAGCCGATACAGCCCTTATCAAGGACTTGGAGGAGTATTTTGCCAAAGAAAAGGGTTTTAAACTCAACACTTCGGCTGGTTATCTTACTATGCTGGCATCCCTACTCAAGGACCTGCACAAACGGCACATCATAGACATCTATCCTTTCATCGCTCACTCTATCCGCTGGGACGTGGGTACACCCCGATACATCACAAGGGAGGAAGTAAACAGAATAGCAGCATTAAGCGATAACGAACTGCAAGGCTACGAGCAGGTATCAAGGGATATGTTTCTCTTTTCATGCTATACCGGTCTTTCCTATACGGACGTATACCACCTCACGGCAGAGCATATCATCCACGAGTCTGGTATGAATTGGATACGAAAGGCGAGGATAAAGACAGGCAACCTATGCCACATTCCGCTACTGCCCGAAGCATCTGCCATCATTGAGCGCTACCGAGGTATTCACACTAGGGCTTTCCGACATGAACCGCCCAAAGGGTATCTGCTGCCCATACCGGGCTGCGATACGGTGAACATACACCTCAAAAAGATAGCACGGCTTTGTGGTATCACAAAGACACTGACCTTCCACATGGCTCGCCACACCTTTGCATCGCAGATGACGCTTTCTGAAGGCGTGTCTATCGAAAGCGTATCGAAAATGCTCGGACACAGCCAAATAAAGACCACACAGGTGTATGCAGAGACTTCTCCAGAGCGTGTCTTTCGGGATGTGGAGAAGATTATTCCTCTCATTGCACAATATCGTCTGACTAACTAGAAATTATAAGGAATACAAACGATAAAACATACATGGAAAAATGAAAAGTACATTTTCAATTCTATTCTATATAGACAGAAGCAAGACAAATGAGAATAACGAGTGCATTATACGCTGCCGTATCACCTGCAACGGTGCGTCTGCTTCATTCTCAACAGGATTGCACACCACTCCCGTTGATTGGCAATCAAAGATAGGACGCATAAAAGTGGCAGCTAACAGAGCGAATGCCGTCAATCATCAACTGGACTCAATAGATAAACGACTTCACGCACTCTATGAACTCACGTTAAGAGAAGAGAACTACATCACGGCAGAATATCTTAAGGAGCAGTTCCTGCATCAAGGAAAACCTACCCCAACACTCATAGAGATTTACCAAGCTGTCTGCGAAAGTAAGGAGGATTTGCAGGGTAAGACTATAGGAAAGGCTACCGTCAGGGCTTTTAGGGACAGCAGGAAGAGCTTTGTTCAATTTCTGAAAACAAGGGGGAATGAGGATTGTCTTCCCAAAGAAGCCGACAAGGACCTAATAGAAAGCTACCGTCTGTTCATGCTTAGGGACTTAGGAAACAAGGAAAGCACCGTCTCCAACCGTCTGCGCCACCTGCATCAGGTAATTAGAAAGGCACAGCAGGAGCGGTATATCCATGCAGACCCTTTTGAACTGATAGACATTGAAACGCCCACCTACGAGCGCAATGCCCTCACTTCTGACGATTTACACAAACTTCTCTCATATCGCCCTCACCGCTCGGTGGACAACCATTACAGGCTCATCTTCCTATTGGGCTGTTTTACTGGGCTAGCTTTTTCTGATTTAAAGAAACTACGGTTGGACGATGTTTACACACTTGACGATGGGCGCAGGTACATATCGCTCTGTCGCACAAAAACTCAGAACAGAAGCATTGTTCCTTTATTGCCCATTGCCGAAGAGATACTCACCATTGTCAGCGACGGACAAAAGGAGGGTTTGCTCTTTCGTGAGTTCCCCACGAATAGCCATTTCAACCGCAAGATAAGGAATATCATCATCAAGGCAGGACTCCCACCTCATACCGAAGCCACCTCGCACACGGCACGACATACCTTTGCCACGACCATCTGTTTGGAGAACGGCTTGCCGATAGAAACCGTCAGTAAGATGCTCGGACACCGCTTCATTTCCACCACTGAACTCTATGCAAAGGTTAGCAAGAGCAAGATTGCACGGGAAATGCAGCCACTCATGGGTAGCAACACCACAAGGGAACTGCGAAAGGCCCTGCGTGTTTGTCCGCCAAGAAAGCCAAGAATATGATAAAATGATTTTTCTTAGACCGTTAAACAACCATCATTAAGTATCAACACTGAATAAGGATAAAATGAAAAAGAACAACAAACAGGAACTTTCCTACTTTCGGTTGAAATTAAGAAGTTATATGAGTGAGTATCACCCCGAGAGATTGCAAGATACGG
>OGEJ01000209.1_pt1 | contig 32158 bp, 29 predicted proteins | sample 1570701 | NCBI WGS metagenome assembly OGEJ01 (sample SAMEA2582140, study PRJEB24529) | metagenome | biome: Human gut stool | place: China | collected 2011
AACTGGTCGGCCGCGGTGGCATGGCCGAAGTGCATGTGGCACTTGATACGCGTCTGGGTCGTACCGTGGCCGTGAAGATCATGCGCGCCGATTTCGCCAATGACCAGATCTTCCTCGCCCGCTTCCGCCGCGAGGCGCATTCCGTGGCGCAGATGAACAATCCGAACATCGTGAACATCTACGATTCGGGCGAAGAGGTCGTCACCACCGAAACCGGTCAGACCGAGCATCTGCCATATCTGGTGATGGAATACGTGAAGGGTCAGACCCTGCGCGACATCATCAAGGTGAACGGCGCGCTCAGCCAGCGCGACGCCGAACAGGTGATGATGGGTGTGCTGAACGCATTGGAGTACTCGCACCGTATGGGTGTGATCCACCGCGATATCAAGCCCGGCAACATCATGATCTCCGAGCAGGGCGTAGTGAAGGTCATGGATTTCGGCATCGCCCGCGCACTCGACGATTCCGCCGCCACGATGACGCAGTCACAAGGCGTGGTCGGCACCGCACAGTACCTCTCCCCGGAGCAGGCCCGCGGTGAGACCGTGGACATGCGCTCCGACCTGTATTCCGCCGGATGCGTGCTCTATGAGATGCTGACCGGTAAGCCGCCGTTCACCGGTGATTCCGCGGTGGCCATCGCCTACCAGCATGTTTCCGAAGTGGCCACTCCGCCAAGCTCGGTGGTACCGGGGCTGCCGAAGATGTGGGATTCGATCTGCGCCAAAGCCATGGCGAAGGACCGCCAGAACCGGTATGCCACCGCATCCGAATTCAAGAACGATCTGCTGACGTTCATGAACGGCGGCGTCCCGGTCGCGGCCGCATTCAATCCATTGACCGATCTGACCAATGTGAAGGCCCGCAAGCAGGCCGAGCAGGAAGCCGCGACCGTGGCGATGAACCCGACGAGCGGTGAGAGCGCGGCAACGCAGGCATTCAATCCGGTGACCGGCCAATTCGAACAGGTGTTGGCGGGCCCCAACGGCGGCGTCGCCACGAAGACCCGCGCGGAACAGCGCGCTGCCGCCGCCAAGTCGAAGAAAAAGAAGCAGATCATCATCGGCTCCGTGGTGGGCGTACTGGTGGCTCTACTGGCCATTTTGGGCATCGTCTACATGCTGAATCATGGCGACTCGTCGACCGATACCGTCGAGGTGCCGGATTTTACTGAAATGTCGAACATCTCGCAGACCACGGTCGAAGAGAAGCTCAATGCGCTCGGTCTGAAGCTTGACGCCCGCGATGACACGGAGTCCGATCAGACCAAGGGCACCGTCACGAAGCAGAATCCGAAGGGCGGTTCCAAGGTGGAGAAGGGCTCCACCGTATCCGTGTGGTTCTCCACCGGCCCGCAGACCGTGTCAGTGCCCGATGTGGCGAACAAGAGTCAGGAAGAGGCCAAGTCCATTCTGGAATACGCCGCCTTCAAGGTGGGCGGGGTCAAGACAGTCGATAGCGGCACCGTCGAAAAAGACAAGGTGGTGAGCACGGATCCGGCTGCGAATTCCAAGCAGACCAAGGGCACGATCATCACGTTGTATATTTCGTCCGGCATGACCAAGATTCCCGACAATCTGGTCGGACAGTCGAAGGATTCGGTGATTGAGCAGCTCAATAAGGCCGGCATCGGCACGGTCAATGTGGAGAACGAATACTCCGATTCCGTCGATTCCGGTTCGGTCACCCGTCTTGATCCGGGTTCCGGCAGCACCGTCGAACTCGGCACGTCCGTAACCATCTGGGTGTCCCTCGGCAAGCAGCAGGTCAGTGTGCCAAGCGTGCTGCACATGACGCTATCCAGTGCCAAGAGCGTGCTTACCAACAACGGTTTCCAGGTCACCGTGAACGGTTCGACCGACGATGACGCCATCGTCACCGGCATGAGCCCCGAAGGTGGCTCGCAGGCCGATTCCGGCGCCACCATCACCCTGACTACCGAATCAGCCAGCTCGCCGTCACCGTCACCGTCAGGCAGTACATCCTCCTCGACCGCATCCCCGACCACCCACTAAAGGCCACACGCCCAATATGCAAAAAGGAGCGACTCAATGTCGCTCCTTTTTGCATTAGTCCTCTGAACAACGTAGCGTGTCGACCAATCGAGACATGTTCGCAGCACCCGCAGCAAACGAATGTCAGGCCCGCACATCGCAGGGATTCGGCACGAATCAGCCCACAACCTTCGGCTGCAACCCCATGGACCTGGCCACGGCCGAATCCTGCCCGCACACCTTCAGGCAATTCGCCAGCAACCGGTACCCGTCCTGCGTCATCACCGATTCCGGATGAAACTGCACCGCATACATCGGCAGGTCACGATGCTTGATGCCCTGCACGATATGATCGCCCTGCGTCCAGGCGGTCACCACAAGCTCATCCGGCACGGAATCCGGTTCCACGGCCAGCGAATGGTAACGCGTCGCCGTCATCGGATTGGCCACGCCCTCGAAGATCTCATCATCGATATGCTCCACTTGGCTGGTTTTGCCGTGCATGATGGTCGGCGCATGGCTTACGGTCGCACCGAACACTTCGGCCAACGCCTGCATGCCCAGGCATACGCCGAACATCGGCTTGCCTTGCACCGCGCATAGACGGATCATGCCTTCGCTGCGGCCGGGTTACGCCGGAGGACCCGGTCCGGGGGAGATCAGCACGCCGTCATATTCGTCGATTACGCCGGATGTGGCCGGATCGATCGCATCGTTGCGCACCACGGTCACGGTCGCGCCGAGCGTCTTGAGATAGCCGACAATCGTGTAGACGAAGGAATCGTAGTTGTCTACGACCAGAATGCGTGCGGAATCGGTCATAATGCTCCTATCAACGGTTGAACAGCAGTGTACGTGCGCGAGTCGTCGCATCGCCCCCTGTGTCTCACTACACAGCCGTGTAGTTCGACATCTCCTGCAACATCGGAATGTTCGAAGCCGCCCATGGGAACAGCCATTCGAACGTCGAGGCAGCGGCCGCGAACAGCAACAGCAACAGCAACAGCAACCGAATCGGCAGCACTCCCGGCTGCAATCGCAGCAAGCCGCCGTATATGCTGAAATCGGGTTTCTCACGTTCCCCTGCGTGGATGGCCGCCAACACGGGCCAGCGCCATGCCACCGCGGCCGCGGCGAAAATGACCACATAAGCGGCGAGCGCGCCGAAGATCCATGGCTCCAACGTGGTTATGCCCGAGGCGAACGAGGCTTTCCCGTTGTTGATGAATTTGACCTTGCCGTTGGTGTCGGTGGTGGCGAGTTCCTGTGGAATGCCGTCGGAAACCTTGGCCCAGTAGGAGAATTCGCCGTAGCTGATCCATCGGTGGGTCGGGGGGGAGTATTTCGGTTCGCAGGTGGTCATGGTCAGCATGCGTTTGGTCGGCGTGGCGCCGGGCTCTTCAGGGTTGGAGGAGACGACTTCCACGTCGGTCGGCAGTACGATTTCACTCTTCGTGTAGTGATACACGTACCAGTAATCCTGCGTGCGGATGATGATCGGGTCGCCCTCCTGCAGCTTGTCTACATCGCCGAGCGGCTGCCCATAGCCGTTGCGATGGCCTGCGAAGGCGAAATTACCGATTTGGCCGGGCATCTGCGAATTCGTGTAGTGTCCGAGACCGTGCTTGTTGAGTTCGGTGAGTGTCGTACCTTCCACGAGATTGCGCTGCCACTGACTGCCGAATCGTGGAATGTAGACCTGAGCGATGAGCTCGCCTTCCTGCGCGTTCTGCGGCTGCACCGGCGGATCGCCCTCCTGAGCCTGGGCGATGGTCACGTTCTCGGCCTTGCCCGGATCCGACCATGATACCGCCTGACGGGTCTCGATCTGCGTATGTTCGGATTGCACACCCGTCCACCACATCTGCCATGCGATGTACAGCGCGCAGACGGCCGCCGCGGTCAGCATGATTTCGGCGAGTACGCCCAGCAATATCCAGATGACGCTTCTTTGGCGTGCCACGACCGGCTTGACGTGCTTCATTACTGATTTCCCTCTTCCGTCTTCTGCTCGGCATCGCCGCTGCTGTCATCGTTCTCGATGACTTTCGCATATTTCAACGGTTGCTGCAACGCATCGGTCGCGTCGAAATGCAGCTTGTCTTTTTTCTCGACCTTCCATCCCAAGCCGAACGCGTTTACATACTGCCGGTAGATGGTGATCTCCTTTGAATCATCCAGCGCCTGCTGCATACTGTCGACCGGCCCGATCGCGGAGATCTTGAACGGCGGCGAATATTTCTTGCCCTGCAACAGCAGTACGTTGCCGGAACAGCGTACGGCGGAGCTGAACAGCACGCGTTGATCCATGATCATCATGGATTCCGCGCCGCCGGCCCACAACGCGTTCACCACGGCCTCGACGTCCTGCTGATGTATCACGTAGTCGTTGATATTGGAGGTCGATCCGGACGAGTCGACCATGTTCTTCCACAGCGGCGAATCATCGAGCGTCACTACCAGCCCTGGACCTTCGACGGCAGGCAGCATGGTGCCGACGCCGGCATCCTCACCGTCCTGTGAGTCATCGTCGCTTTCACTGTTCAGCGTTTTGCTCAGGTCATCCACCTTGGAGCTGAGGCCGTCGACTTCCTTGCGCAACGAGTTCACCCTTTTCACCCGTTGCTCCACCAGGTCGGCGGTATCGTTGGAGACCACCACGGAACGGTTCACCCGCAGATTGGTCGCCAGCAGGAATCCGGACAGCATCAATACCAGAAACACCGCGATTCCGGCCACCTTCGACCGTTTCGCGGTATGTCTGCCGGTACGTTTCGCCATGCGGACCTTCCCCTATCGAGTACTGAACGTTTGCTCTGAATTTGAGCAGTTTTACGATGTGAGTTCGCCGCTTTCGAGTCTACCCACTATTATGACTTTTAGCCTATTGAAGGAGACTATGCTGATGGCTGACGAAGAGCTGCACGAAACCACCGCGGACACCCAGGAGGACTGGCAGTCCGAGGCCGCGGAAAGCACGGAAGAGACCACCGACAACGACGCTGTTGCCGAGTCCGCCGAAGATGACGACGATCTTGACATCCCGATGGACCGCGTCGAAGCGGTGCTGAACGCCACCGTCGACAAGGACTCACTGACTCCTCAGATGCAGCGTATGATGAATCGTCAGGCTGAGAACACCCGCCGTGTCGAAGAGACCATCAAGGGCACCAAGTCCAACCCGCGTTGGTTCGTGCCACTGTTCTGCGCACTGATGATCATCGGTCTGATCTGGGCCGTGACCTACTACCTGAGCGGTAGTTATCCGATTCCGAACATCGGCGCATGGAATCTGGCCATCGCCGTTGCCATCATCATGGTCGGATTCCTTATGACCATGTGGTGGCGCTGATCATATCCGCCACGAGAGGGCGTCTGGGCGAGTCCAGACGCCCTTTTGTTATGTCCGGTCACCCTTAGCCGTCCCAAAAACTCCAGCCACTGGAGAAATCATCCCGTTCAAACCCTTCCCAGCGTCCCAATCCATCCAGCCATTGGAGAAATCCTCCCATTCAAACCCTATTCAGCGTCCCAATCCATCCAGCCACTGGAAGAATTACCCCGCTGAAACCCCATTCAGCATCCCAATCCATCCAGTGACTGGAGAAATCATCCCTATTGAAGCTCTTCTGGAGTCCTGATTCGCCCAGCCACTGGAAGAATCCTCCCACTACGCGATCACACCTTAACGGTACGTAGCAGAATATGCCCACCGCCTTGGATGGTGGTGCCGAACAAGTAGGTATCGCCTCCATCGGCAAGCTTGAGCTTCTTACGCAACTGCGGCGCTGTGAGCGGAAAATTGCGTACGGCGACATTCGCCCTCCCGACCCCGCTCAGCAACCTCCTCACATCCTTCTTGCCCATGCCTCCAACCGCTTCGATGGCAAACCCGCGCCCTGGAAAATCCGTCACGGGCTCAGCGGCCACAAACAGGTGACTATTCGGTCCGATCTGCGTCACACCATACCGTTCCTCCAGCAGGTCGAAACAGCCGGCTTTCATAATCGATGCATTCGGCTCATACAGATATTCCATCTCCGGCAATGGCGCCGTGCCGATGTGCAACCCACGCGCATACACCGCGGAATCGTAATCAATCCGCTGACCGTCGTTCACGCAATACACATGTGGCGCACGTACGTCATCCGTCGGATGCCTCGTTTCCACGGCGCCATCCAGCACCATCAGCAGTTCCTTACATTCGTTGCCGGTCGACACGATATGCACTTCACTCACGGCACCGCCAAAATCGGCGATGGCCTTACGCCAGTCAAGCATCGGAGACAGTTTGATTATCGCGAATCGCGCCTTGGCCAGCAGCAGATCACGCAGGGCGAGCACGTTCGGCATGCAGTCCTCGATGGCATACGTACGTGTGCCATGCTCGTCGCGACGTGCAGGATCAATGTAGATCAGCGACACCGGTTGCATCGAACGCAGGTATTCGACACCATCACCGCATATGATTTCCGTTTGGTGCAATCCCAGAACGATCATGTTGTGTGCGGCCAGATCACACAGGTGCGGCTGCCGCTCCACATATGCGGCACGTGTGAAACCGCGCGCAAGGTATGAAAAATCAACGCCGAAGCCACCTGTCAGATCTACCATCGATAGATCGGCGTTCCCCGCTGGCGTTGTCACCGAATCCCATTCTTCCGCGTGTTCCGCTTCCGTTATGCCGGTGATGTCCGTTTTGCCGATATCGTCGGAATGCGCCGAATCTCGGGCATTGTCGGCACCGTCGTCAGTACACAGCAGACGATTGACGATTTCGGCTTTATATTGCGCCGTAAACTGCGATGAGCATTGTTCCATGGAAATATGCGGAGGATAGATGATATCGTCACAGTCGGCCCATTCCGGCAGTTTGTTGCGGGCAATCTGCCAGCCGGCGATCTGATTGAGTGCTTGCGGCAGGTCCAATCCGTCCACATGTTTGGATTTCAACGCCAACTCGCGTACGTCCTCGTTACGGTGGACCACCACGAACGCACGCGTCTCCGGACTGATCATTGCCTCATGTTCCATACCCGTAATCATAAATGGCGGCCTGTCAGCGTTCCTTGCGTAGCGCGCACCGTTATACAGGCATGGTGAGGCAAACAACCCCATATTGCGATGTGAACAACGGTGGATATCTGTGGATGAATGTGGATAGTGCCTATATTTCGTGGTCGATGATTCCTCACACCACGAAATATCGACGTCGCGTTTCCCCATGTTCTGACGTGTGGATAGTGAGTTATCCACCTTATCCACATAGGAAAATCCTTGAAAAATGCCATTTTGTGAATATCTATGTGGATAAATCTAGTGCTTATCCCCGAGTTATCCTCAACCTAGGCCCTACTTATCCACACACTTATTCACAATTGTGGAAAACTACATACATGTAACTTCCCGTCATTTCCCCGTTCGTTGTGTCACCCCATCAAAAATGGCCCCCGACTCACCGAGTCGAAGGCCATTCCTGATGAATCGCAACCATCAATCAGAACAACGCCATATTTACCGGATTGACTACGTTACACAGCAGATCAATCGCAATAATCACAATCACCATGACCGTCCCGTATATCAGCGTGCGCCGCGGCAGGCTTTTGCCACGCAGAATACGCAACCCTGAGACCAACAGCCATGTGAACATGCCTCCGAATAGGAATCCTCCCAAATGGGCCTGCCAAGCGATATTCGGCATGATAACCGGCATCAGGAAATTGATCAGCATCCAGATCATCATCGACCTGATATCAAGACCAATCCGACGGTAAACCACCAAAATGGCGGCGAAGAGGCCGAACAATGCCCCGGAAGCGCCATATACGGGCGTAATCCAACCGGAAGCGCCTGACAGCACGGCCCAGAGCATCATGCCGGTACCACCCGCCAATCCGGAAACAGCGTACAGCGCGAGAAACGACCAATGCCCCATCATGCGTTCCAGCACCGGGCCCACGCACCACAGCGTCAGCATGTTGAACAGAATGTGCCACAACGAGTTCGGCTGATGCAGGAACATCGAGGTGATGAAGGTCCACGGTTTGTGAACGGCGGTGGCAGGCATGAGCATGCCGGCGTTCAACATGGCATTGAGTCCGCCCTGCCACACCAGATTCAGCACCGCCTCCACGATCCAAACCACAATGCACACCGCCATGATGCCGGTGGTGATCAAAGGGTCACCATTACGCCAGCGATAGCGCAGGGACCGCGCCGAGAACAAATCCTTGAACGAAGGTGAATCGGGGAACAGGCTGAATCGTTGATATGCCATGCCTTAACTGTACTGGAGCCTGCGGAGCCAACGACTCCCCCGAATGGCTTCACTACGCGGTTTTCTTTTGACACGGCAGGCATTTCCCCGCGCGTAAATCCACCCAATCGTCACATTCCAGGAATTAAGATGGAAGGCAGAGTTGGCTTGAACGAACAGGTCAGCCTGTGTATGGGAAAGGAGCCGTCATGGAGAACAAGTCTTCTAACGGTTGGAAGTTCTTCGCACTGCTCTTCGGAGCTTTGCTTGCAGCTGTCGTCGGTCTGTATATCTACAAGCAGCAGAATCCGGACTATGACCCGTGGGAGGAACCATGGGAGAACAGCTCTTCCCCGGTTGACCTTGGCCTGACCAAGGATACCGCCGAGCCGGAAGCTGAGGCCGAAACCGCTGATCCGGAAGCCGCCTGATCGCTTTCCGACCATTGACTCGTTCAGGTCCGCATCCATGTTGGATGCGGACCTTTTTTATGCCCGGCCCCGTCCCTTTGTCCGATTCTGGAGAATCGGACAACTATGACCCCTCATATGCTGTCCAGTTGTCCGATTCTGGAGAATCGGACAACCGTCTGCACACGATGGGGAACGGTACATCGTTTTTTCTCGTCACGGTACGTCTCTGCAACGCATGCATATGCCTCACGGGGCCCAAATATAGACAGTCAACGCTTCACAGCCTGTACAGCAAGACCAGCGAGCAGCCGGAAGACGCTCGCTTTGACAAGCACAGTCATCCATCCTCGGATATACCCGCTGGATGGCGCTAGATAGCAAGGGCCGCCGGAGAACAAGTCCTCCGACGGCCCTTCCGTCATCTTGATTCAGGCATCACTCACTTGAGCGGACCGGTCTTCCAGATGCGTTCCAAATAATCCTCGATCGAACGATCGGAGCTGAAGTAGCCGGAGTTCGCCACGTTGATGAGAGCCTTACGGTTCCACTCGAGCGGCTGGGCATACAGGGCTTCGATCTCGGCCTGAATGTCGGTGTAGGCACCGAAATCGGCGAGGGTCATGAACCAATCCTTGGTGAGCCAATCGTGAACGAGATCCTCGAAAACGGTCTTGTCGCCGTTGGAGAAGGTACCGTCGGCAACCATGTCGATGGCGGCCTTGAGGCGCGGATTGGCGTCATAGTACTTCTTCGGGTCGTAACCGGCGGCGTAGAGGGCGTCCACCTCGTCGACGGTCATGCCGAAGAGGAAGAAGTTCTCGGCGCCGACGCGCTCACGGATCTCAACGTTTGCGCCATCAAGGATGCCGACTGTCATGGCACCGTTAAGAGCGAACTTCATGTTGCCGGTACCGGAGGCTTCCTTGCCTGCCTGGGAGATCTGCTCATCGAGATCGGTGGCCGGGATGAGGTGCTGTGCCAGGCGCACGTTGTAGTTCCACGGGAAGTACACGTTGAGCTTGCCCTTGACCTCCGGATCGTTGTTGACGACACGGGCCACGTTGTTGATGAGCTGAATGGTCTGCTTGGCCAGATAGTAGCCCGGGGCGGCCTTGGCGCCGAACACCACGGTGCGCGGCATGACGTCGTCGGCGGACAGCTTGCCGGACTTGATGTCGGCGTAACGGGCGATCAGAGCCAGGATCTTCAGGGCCTGACGCTTGTACTCATGCAGACGCTTGACCATGGTGTTGATCATGGTGTTCGGGTCGATGTCGAAGCCATACTCACGCTTGGCATAGTTGGCGAAGTCGACCTTGTTGGCCTGCTTGACGGCGGCGAACTTCTTGACGAATTCGTCATCGGCGGCCAACGGCTCGAGGCCCTTGAGCAATTCGAGGTCGCTCAGCCACTTGTCGGTACCGAGACCCTCAGTGATGAGGTCGGACAGACGCGGGTTGGCCAGCTTGATGAAACGACGGGGGGTCACGCCATTGGTTACGTTGGTGAACTTGTCCGGGTATGCGTCGGAGAAGTTCTTCAGGGTGACGTCCTTCAGGAGCTGGGAATGCAGCTCGGCCACACCGTTGACATGGGAGCCGCCATAGGTGGCGAGATATGCCATGCGCACGGAGTCACCGGTATAGATGGCCATGTCCTTGATGGTCTCGTCGGCAATGCCCTTGGCCTTAAGCTCGGCTTCGAACTGGGCGTTGATCTTCTCGATGATTTCGAGGTGACGCGGCAGCAGTTCGCCGATGAGCTTGGACGGCCATACTTCCAGGGCTTCCGGAAGCAGGGTGTGGCAAGTGTAGTTGAAGGTCTTGTTGGTGATGGTCCAAGCGGTGCCCCAATCGTAGCCGTACTCGTCCATGAGAACGCGCATGAGCTCCGGAATGCCGATGACCGGGTGGGTGTCGTTGAGCTGGAAGGTGATCTTGTCCGCGAACGTGGTCAGATCCGGCTTGTCCTGGCCCGGATAGAAGACGCGGATGGCGTCATGGATGGAGGCGGACACGAAGAAATACTGCTGCTCCAGACGCAGTGCCTTGCCCTGCGGGGTGGAATCTTCCGGATACAGGATCTTGGAGATGTTCTCCGCTTCGACCTGCGGCTTGACGGCGTCGAGATACTCGGACTTGTTGAAGGTGAGCAAATCGAACTCGTCGTAGCTCTTGGCGGTCCACAGGCGCAGAGTGTTCACACGGCCGGAGGCATAGCCCGGAACCATGTAGTCGACCGGCACGGCGCGCACGGACCAGGCCGGCTTCCATACCTTCTTGCCGTTCTCCTCGACGACTTCGCCGCCGAAGGAAACCTTCTGGTCACGGTTGTAATCGATATGGCCCCACGGCTCCTCGTTGGCGAGCCAGTAGTCCGGAGTCTCGATCTGCTTGCCGGCCTCGTCAAACTCCTGCTTGAAAATGCCGTACTTGTACTGGATGCCATAACCTAATTCCGGTACGCCCAAGGGAGCAAGGGAATCGATGAAGCAGCCGGCCAGACGACCCAGACCGCCGTTTCCGAGAGACGGCTCCGGCTCAACCTCCTCGATCTCTGCAAGGCTCTTGCCGTTGTCTGCTAAAAGTTTTTTCACATCCTCATAGATGCCAAGGTTGATCAGATTGTTGGATAATAATTTACCGATCAGAAACTCAGCGGAAATGTAATATAATTTACGTTTTCCCTGATTGCTGACTTTTTCTTCTGCCATTCCTTTTGTCATCTCAAGCAGTGCATAGTAAAGTTCCTCATTTGTGCACTGTGAAATCTCTTTGCCACATCTGTTTGCTACGATTTCCTGTAATTTCATGTTTTCCTCCATGTTCCGCGCCCCCCGGCGCTGTTTTCATTATGTTCCCCAACCAATGTTTATGCATGTTCCTGTTGTCCTGATTTCGCTTTTTTTCGCAAAATCATTGTTTATGATGTTATTATAGTTTCCGCAATCACTTTTTTCTTGTAATATTGACTCAAAAAGTGGTACAATCCTATCATTATGAATATTTTAGAATATGAAAACTACCAGGAAAAAATTTCACATGGCGATCCTTTATTTCCTTATATCACATATCTCTGCTCAATTCCGTTAGATTTCGGGTATGTGCCGATGCACTGGCACGATGAGATGGAAATTATCTATATAAAAAAAGGAAAAGGCACGATCACGGTCGATTTCGCCCAGCACACGGTAACTGCAGGAGACATTGCCCTGATCCTTCCGGGACAGCTTCACTCGATCGGGCAGTTTGAGTCTGAATCCATGGAGTACGAAAATATCATTTTTCACCCAAACATGCTGATCTCCAAGAAAACGGATACCTGTAATACGGATTTTTTAGTTCCGCTGATCTCCGGCAATGTCTCCCTGCCGCTTTTGTATACACCGGACAGTCCGCATTATGGGGAGATTTCTGCCTGTATCGATGCAAATGATGAGATATGCAAAACTTATCCGTCCGGTTATCAGCTTTTTATCAAAGGGCAGCTTTTTCTGCTGTTTTATACTTTGTTTCATAAGTGCAGCACAAAAGAACTTTCCGGCAAAGACCGCAGCAAGTCTTTAGAAAAAATGAAGCTGATCTTAAAATATGTAGAAAACAATTATATGGAAAAGATCACGATCGAAGATATCGCAAACGAAGTGGACTTAAGCCAGTCCCATTTTATGAAATATTTTAAAAATACCATGGGAACCTCTTTCGTCGATTATCTCAACGAATACAGGCTCACCATGGCATCAAGACTTTTGATCTCCTCCGACTCTTCAATCCTTGCGATCGCATCGGAAGTCGGTTTTGAAAATCTTTCTTATTTTAACCGTATTTTTAAGAAACGCTTCGGACAGACCCCCCGCGAATACCGCAGGCGGCAATCGCCGGCTTGATGAGATTCTCATAGAATTCTTCCGCCGGCTGTGGTTTGCCGAACAAAAATCCCTGGATATAATCCGGGTCTAATTCTGAAATTTTTGCAAACTCATCCTCTGTCTCAATTCCCTCAACACAGATCGTCAGATCAAGTTTGTGTGTCATTGTGATGATCTGTGTCATCAGATCATGTTCATACTGATTATTCAGTGCTTTTAATGTGAACGACCGGTCAATCTTGATATAATTCGGTCTTAAATCGCCAAGACAGTGCAGATTCGAATAACCGGTTCCAAAATCATCTAAAATGACAAGCACTCCGTTTTTCTTTAATCCGTCCCACAATTTCTGAAAATGTGTATTGGTATCCAGATAACCGCTCTCTGTCAGCTCAATTCCCACCGCGGAAGGCTCTAATCCATACAGGCGCAGCGCTGTCAGTATCTCCGTCAGGACACGGCTCTTCATGACCTGCACATAGGAAAGATTGATATTGATGCGGAAATTCGGAATGTATTTCTGCCACCTGCTGCAGGTCGAGATTGCCTGATGCAGCATCCATTTTCCTGCCGGAATGATCAGACCGGTCTCCTCTAACAGAGGAATAAACTCAACCGGTGAAATACGCTCCCAGTGCACTTTCTCATCTGCATCATGACCATCCTCACCCACACATACCGCTTCTTTTTTCGTTTCTCCATCCTCACATCTCTCCGGCATGGAAAAACGCATCAGTGCCTCCGCACCAACCAGCCGGCGTGTCTTTGTTTGAAACAAAGGCGGTTACTAAGTCTCAAACCCTTCAAACCCATGGTTTACCGCATGATGCAGCTGCCGTGTGATCTGCTTTTTGCGCAAAAAAACGTCATAATCTTCCTGCATATATATATAACAGCGGTTCTTTCCCTGATCTTTTGCTGTATTTAATGCATACTCTGACAATTTCATGATATTTTCATAGGTCCCGGATGTTTTTGCAGTATCGACTGCACCCGCAGATATGGTAAACACAGATTTATAACCGTTTTCCTCGATAAATGTATCCAAACTCTTGCGAATATTTTTATAAAGTTCCGTTGCTGCTTCCATATCTCCGCCCGAAAAATCGACCACCATAAATTCATCCGCTAATATCCGGTACAGCCTCTGCGACGGTTTGATATTTTCTGCGATACAGTCTGCTGTACTCTTTAAGATATAATCTCCGTACTCCATTCCGAAGTCACCGTTGATATCACGAAAATCATCGATTCCGATGCGGAGGAAAAATCCATCCGGCAGTCCATCCTCAAACTGTTCTACATAAGCGGAAAGACTTGATTCGCCAAGCAGTCCGCTGACATTGTCTGCCTTCTGTTTCTGACCGATCTCATTGATGCATCCGACTAAAAAATGCGGTTTCCCGTCAGCATCATTTAATACACGCCCCCTGCAGTTGATCCACACCGGTTTCCCAGCGCGGTCTAACCACCGGTAATGCATGTTATGAAAAACGATCTCCCCGCTCATAATACGCCGGAATTCATCATCCAGGCGCGACTGGTCTTCCGAATATACAAATGTATGATGTGCTTTTGCCGCATCATCAAAATTATCCCCCGGTAAAAGGAAACGCTCTGTCGCATGTTTTGAGATCTTATAGCAGTCTTTCTGCAGATCAAACACATACAGATAATCATCCATACACGGATTAAACAATTCCACGATATATTCCATCTGTTCTCTTGAAAAACTATTCATTATAGGGTCCATATTCTTCTCCAATTCTGTAATCTACAAAAACGTTATCTTAATTTTATAATTCGTTGCTTTTATTTTTTCAAAAATATACGGTAATATTCGCTCAAAATCCCTGATACGGCAGCATATAGTATCCGATCACACCACTCAAAATCCCCGATATGGCAGCATATAGTATCCGATCACACCGCTTAAAATCCCGACAGCAGCTCCTGCAGTGACATCCCATACGGTATGCACGCCCCCGATCACACGGATCACGGCAATCATAATTCCGATCATTGCTAAAATACAGCCCGCCACTGGATTGCGCACAAATACCGTGACGGCGATCACAAATACAGAAAAAACATGACGGCTTGGAAATGATTTTCCTCCCGCGTCTTTATCGATCACCGGCGGTAGATCATATTTCTCATACGGGCGCGGTTCATTGACGATCTTGCGGAACAATGTCACGACCACAAATGAAACTGCAGGAACAAGCACTGCCTGCGGCAGTAACGTATCTCTCTTAAGCAGCAGCGAGATCAGATAAAGCGGATAGCTCACAAAAACAATTCCGGTAAGCAGCCGGTTTGCCAGAATAATCCTGCGGACTTTTTTTTCATCCTGTAAAAAATACCCGGTCATCTTCCGGTAAGTCTCCCGTGTCATGATGAGACCTCACTTCCCACAACGGATAAAAATGCACCTATAAAAATACAAAAATCTGAAATATTAAATATAATCCCTCTCAGCCATTTCGGTCCAAAGTTAAATTTCACATAATCGACCACATATCCTTTTGTATAGCGGTCGAGCAGATTATTTAATCCTCCGCCGACAAGTAAAGATGCACCTGTCTTGCTAAGACAATGTCCCGGCATACGGAGCAGGAAATAATATAAAATTCCGACAAAAAACATAATCACTGTATGAAGTGCGCGCATCACACGCGGCTTTTTAGCAAGAAAATTAAGTGCTGCTCCACGGTTATAATATTTTTCGATCAGAATCTTATTCCGACGTCCCGGATGCACCACGTACCTGGCATATTTCCTGTCCATGTGACGTTTGATCCAGAAATCAGAACCGAAAGCAATCCCTGCTATCAATATATATGGCATATTTTTTTTCACATTTTTCCTCCGCACTGTCATATTTCTTTCTAATTATAGTACTTTTTGATCTATTTTCCAAGCACCTGATTGCGGTATTCGTTCGCCGATACCCCAACCTGTTTTTTGAACACGCGCGAAAAATGCGCCAGATTCAGGTTGGCGCACATGCACTCGATCGCCTCTTCTAACTCGTCCATATTCGACGGCTTCAGCAAAAAACGCGTCACACCAAGCCGTATCGCTTCCTTGGCATATTCAAAATCGCGATACCCGGTAAGCACACTCACTTCAAGATCCGGAAACTGTGAATTTAATGCTGCAATCATCTGCAGACCATTCATCTCCGGCATACAGATATCCATAAAAACAATATCAGGTCTTTCTTTTTCAATCAGATTCTTTCCTTCCGTTCCATCATTTGCGGTCGCAACAACACGGCAGTTCCAGCGCTCCCACGGAATACTTCTTGAAAGTCCCTCCACAATGATCGGCTCATCATCTACCAGCAATACCTTATACATGCATTGTTCTCCCCTTCTCTTTATATACCAAAATCGACGATCCCAAAGGGCTCGCCGATTCTGATTCATGGGCTTTAGCCTGTTGAGTGCATCGGAGTTTCTCCCAACGGAGAAATGGAGATGTGCGAAACAATAAACCACCTGCTATGCGGGTGGTGCAACAAATTTGTTATACAAAAAAATCACCTTTCCGCTAAAATAGAGTTGTTCAGGCTACTATTTAACGAAAGGAAAGGTGATTTTAATGGCAAATCAAACAAATTCTATGGCACATACAAAATGGATGTGCAAATATCATATTGTATTCACACCAAAATACAGAAGAAAAGTAATATACAATCAGTACAAAGAAGATATCAGAGATATTATCAAAGCATTGTGTAAGTATAAAGGTGTGGAAATAATAGAAGGACACTTAATGCCAGATCATATCCATATGTTGGTAAGTATTCCACCGAAATATAGTATATCACAGTTTATGGGATATTTAAAAGGAAAAAGTCACATTGTCCTTGCACTCCAGGTAAAAAGCGTTTACTATAACAATTGATTTTAAAAGTAATTACCATGTAACCTGCAGGAGGATTTTATCAATGAAAGTTTATGTATGTTTCCCGGAAGGAAAGGCGAAAGCACTGACTATGAGCTACGATGACGGCAAAATTCAGGATGAGCGCCTTGTTTCCATTTTTAACCGCTATGGTATACGGGGAACTTTTAATTTAAATTACGGAATGATCGATAAAGAAGGTCTCATTCCACCGCGCATCAAAAGTTCACGGATCAATGAACTTTACGCCGGACATGAAATCGCAACCCATACCATGACCCACCCGACCATTGCACGCTGTCCAATGACGGAAGTTGCCGAAGAAATTTTAGCTGACCGCAAAGGCTTAGAGCAGATCACCGGCCGCATCATCCGCGGACATGCTTATCCAAACGGATCTTACAATGAAGAAATCAAACAGTTATTCCGCCAGCTTGGCATTGCATATGCCCGCATCGTAGAACCGGCAGCTGACTTTGCACTTCCAACCGACCCTCTTGAATGGCATCCGACCTGTCATCATGATGCACCGGATCTGATGGAAAAAGCTGAATTTTTTGCAGAATTCAAGAAAAAACAATATTTAAAATTAATGTATGTCTGGGGACACAGTTATGAATTTGACAATCATGATAACTGGAATGTCATTGAAGATTTCTGTGCCTATATGGGCGGCAGAAATGATATCTGGTATGCAACCAACATCGAGATCATTGATTATATGGATGCCGCCAGACGTCTGATTTTCTCAGCAGACTGCAGAAGAGTCTACAATCCGAATGCCATCAGTGTCTGGCTTGAAATTGACGGAGATACTGTGATAGAAGTAAAAGGCGGCACCTGCCTGGAAATTTAATCATAACCTTCTTAATCATCATGCTTTTTTCGCTCTGTCGTTTTTCGTATAAACTGTTTTACCAGTTCATAAACAAGGAATCCAAACAGTCCGCCAATCGTATTTAAGATCAGGTCATCTACATCAAGACTTCCGACCTTGAACACAAGCTGCAGTATTTCCACAACAAGACTCAATTCAAAGCTGTAAAGCACCGTATACCGCAGTTTTCTGCACCGTTCATAGTAGATTGGCAAAAAAGTTCCAAATGGCATGAATGCAATGATATTTCCCACAAGGTTTAAAACCACTGCATAAATACCGAGAACTTTTCGATGACGTATGAAACGCATGATTTCTTTTAATGGTACAAGATTATAATGATATGCTCTCTCACTGTAAGTCCGTCCCATTTTTTCTGAAAAAAACAAGAAATAAAACAACACCGCAAAATAAACAGTGAACAATACGCCGGCAATCAGCCGGCGTTTCTTTTTTCTGTCATCCATTGATTTATTTACATCCATACTGTTCATAGTATGCATCAATTGCTTTTTTTATCCCATCATTGATGACAATTTTGCCCTGACACTCCTTATTGTAAAGATGTTCTACGACCTCTTCCATTGTTACAATCGCATTTGTCGGAAAACCATAAGTTTCCCGGATTTCATCAAGTGCACTCATTTTACCGCCAAGTCCCATTTCCATACGATTTAAAGAAACCATCAGGCCAACAATCTCAACATTTGCTGCTCCTCTTACTTTCGGAACTGTCTCCTCCATGGATTTACCGGATGTCGTAACATCCTCGATCATGACAACACGGTCACCGTCTTTTAAACTGCTTCCAAGGAAACTTCCCTTATCTGCTCCGTGGTCTTTTTCTTCTTTTCTATCCGAACAGTAACGGACTTCTTTTCCATACAATTTGCTGAATGCAACTGCTGTCACAACACTGATCGGGATTCCCTTGTATGCCGGTCCGAATAACACATCAAAATCATCTCCATACTTCTCATGGATCGCCTTTGCGTAATACTCACCAAGACGCATTAACTGTGAACCTGTCACATAGGCTCCTGCATTCATAAAAAATGGGGATTTGCGCCCACTCTTTAATGTAAACTCTCCAAATTTGAGCACATCACTCTCAACCATAAACTCGATAAATTCCTGCTTGTACTGTTCCATTTTATCTACGACCTCCTGTTTAACTTCCTGAATATCGATTGTTTGCACCTGATTTTCTCGTGTCTTCACAATTATTTTTATACTATCATAAGTGTCTTAGAATCTCAATCTCTTTTAACTTCATTTTTTAACCTGTAGAAAAGACATTAGAATTTTTATCAGACAAGACCCTATTTTAAATCTTCTGTTTCATAGCATATCTGTCTATTCCGTCAGTTCTCCTATCACCGTGATAAATCTTTGCTCTGTAAGACCGGAACTTTCTATGGTAAATATAACTCCATCTTTTTCAAAAACAGCGACATAACTATACCCGCCAGTCTGCCCGATCGGATAACATCCCGCTGTGACCGTAATCCCATGCACCAGAGACGTGGCTAAATGTGTATCTGTAAATCTTGTCACGATCCCGGATTCCGTTGTACGCACTCCGATTTTCAATGTACGTTCTCCACTTTCATCCGAATAGATCAGACTATTATTATCATCCACTGCTTCTCCTGCTTTATCATATCCAACATGATAAACACCATCCGACAGAATGAATCCATCCGGAATGGAAGTCGGACAGATCTTTGTTCCAAAATATTCTTCCAGCCCTGCTGCATCATAAGAAACAATCTGATCCGGTTCTGCTATATCATAGGCTATACTTTCCATTTCGCGGATCTCATTAAAGATCAGACCGGTATCCTCCTCTGCTTTTTCCACCCCTGCCTCATCCGCTGATCCGGCTGCTGTACTTCCATACATACCATCATAATCATTGAAAACCGTATCCACAGAGTTATTTTTGTTTCCTGAATATCCATTCCTGATCCTTCCATAAAACATTCCTGCACCGATGATCAGCACAAATGCTGTCATACACATCGCCGCCGAAATAGTGATATGCGCAGGCTGTTCCTTCTCTAAAGGGATTTTTTCTCTTATAACATAAAACATCCGCTTCATCCGTGATTTTGATTTTATCTCAACTTCCGCATCTGAAACATACTTTGGATCAATATGCCCGAATGCATCAATCAGATCATCTGCTTTCACTGCTCACACCTCGATTCCTTCCTGAGCAAGACATTTCCGTAAACTTTCCCTTGAACGCATCAGAGACGATTTTACCTTGCTCTCACTGATGGAGAATCTCTTTGCGATTTCAGCTATACTGTCAAAATACCAGTACCTCCGCACAAAGATCCTGCGGTTTTCTGTCTTCATCCCAGCCAGAAAACGGTTAATCATCTCCGCAAGTTCCATATTTTCCACATGTAACTCCATATTTTCACCGGAAATACAGTCCTGCATCTCTTCATATATGTAAGAAATTTCTCCCTCTCCACGCTTTTTCGAATGATTTTTCCGGTAGCGGTCTAAGGATAGATTTCTTGTAATCGCTCCTAAAAACGCCTGCAATATCCCCGGCCGCTCTGTCGGCATGGAATTCCACGCCCGGAACCATGTATCATTCATACACTCTTCACAATCACTTTCATTGTTCGGTGGATTCTGTGCTATCTTGTGTCAATATGCTCCGTATTTCTGCTGTGAGCATGTAATTGCCCTCTGATCTCTGACCCAGTATAACTCAATAATCTTTTCATCCTCTAAAAACTGCCCCACGATCCGAATTATATCCTCCTGTAATGTTTATCCTGTTCTGTTATGATTTTACAGAGCATCTGCCGCACCAATAAAAACAGGTATCCCATTCTCCCTGTCTATGATCGCATAGACAAATGGTCTGTCCAGCACAACATTTTCCACTGCCTCCAGACACCCCATTGTTTCCACTTCCACAACTGTTGCCGCCCCGGCCTTTGTACCAAGTTCATTCACTTCAATCTTTGTCCGGTGCAATACCCGGCTGATATACAGATTATCCCCATTTTTACAATTCCCCATCTGTGAAAAATCTGCTAATTTCTCATCAAATGCATCATGCATTCCCATTCTGTCTAAAACTTCCGCTAATTCTTTCTGCGTCTCCGCCTTAAACTTTGGCATACCTGTTTGCACTATTGTATCATTTGCCTGAGCAATTGTCTTTAGAAAAGTTTCTCCATTCATCTGACTGATATAATCTCTGATATCCATATTCTCATCCGGAAGCAGTGCAACAAAGTCAAAGCCTTCTTTATACGGCTTGATAAATCCAACGGCATGCTCTTCCTTCAGAAAAGAATATTCCTCCGAATACATCATTGATACTGTTGAATGATTACCATCAATATCATAAAAATCAGCATCATGCACCTGTTCCTTTTCATACGGGTCCTTCCACTCCCCCTCAAATGCCACTGCATTTACAAGATACATAATAGCATATGGCGGTATCTGATCCATGATATCTTTGATCATTCCATCCGTGCGCCGGTCGATCCAGCGATTGATATCCTTTGTCGTTTTTTCATCAAAAGCCGAGGCAAAGATATCTGCCTGATAAAATTCAGCGTTTAACTTCAGAAAATCATCTGCCGGTACAAAGTTCTCATCAGAATCTTTGTACCAGATAGAATTCGCTGTATATAAATGATTATTTTTTTCCTTTGGCATGGAACTTTGCAGACGCTGCAGCTCCCGATTGAGAAGATCAAGCGAGCAGTCTGCCGTACCGCAAAGTACACTCTCCATCTGTTCCAAAGTCTCGCCTGATGCTCCGTTTGCAGTCATGGCAAGCGCATTTATCACGGAATATGGTGATATCATTGTATTTTTTCCAGCTTCATAGCTATTTTGAAAAGCCTTTATTGCAAAATCAGCATAACTGTCCGCAAATATTTTGTCTGATTTTTCATCCGATGGCAGCATCTGAACATTATCTCCGGATTTTCCAGTATCTTCTTTCGTTACATTCAATTCCCTTGTCGATCCTGAAAGATGCATGCCTTCTACATTAGAACACGCAGCTGTCCCTGATAACAGAATACCAGCTGTTAAAAATAATGCTACTATCTTTTTTGCTCTTTTTTTCATCTTCTCTTCCTCCATTGTATCTGTTTCCTGTTGTTTCATTGCTCTTCTATATAAAAAGACGCAAATGGGTAACTGCCCGTTGCGTCTTTTTCCAATTTTTTCCAGCATAGAATTTGCCTTACTATATTTTCCAGTCCCCATGTAACACATCGCTGTAAGACAATCTAATTCGTCATTTTCTACTGAAATCTTCTTCCTGATCTTTTCCAGCTCTTTTGGTCTCAACATCATTCGCGATAAGTATATCATATTTCACCAGTCGTTTTCCACATAACCGTAAAAAAGTAAAAAACCATACGATACATTTTCTATATATATCGCATGGCTTTACTTATTGCTTTACTTATTGCTTTTCAACTGAAACAATTGTTCCCGAAAATGCATCCACTTCTGAAAGTTCCCCGGTATATGTTACTTTTACTTTATCTCCAACAGAAACATTTTCCAATCCCTGTGGTTTTGCATCAAAACTTAATTCATAGGAAGCACCACTATCATCTGTCACAATAAACATAAAATCTTTGATCTCGTCCACCGTTCCATTCAGTGTTTTCTCTTCGCCTGTTACCGCTTCAGCTGTATTTTCCGGTACAGCTTCAGTCTGTAACTCTGTTTCAGCGTTACCCTCTGCACCAGCCTGCTGTTCTTTCTGCATATTATCCTCTGCCTGTACTTCCTGCTGCACTTCATTTCCGGCATCAGCACGATTCGTGCTTCCACATGCTGTAAATATGGACATACACATTACCGTTGCTAATACATAAATTGTTTTTTTTCTCATTCTGAATATCCTCCTGCGTATTTTTATTACTTATCATTTGTAAGTTTCATTTATTTAGATAAAATAATAACAAAAAAAGTTTCATAAAAAAAATTTTTTTTCACGTTTCCTCGTTCTGCAGGTTCATCCCAGTCCGTTCCGCTAAAATGAGAGGCATTCCAATGAAATGACGAATACTGACCTCTCCTGCCCGGAAAATAATAATTTGCTCCGCAGATGCATAATTTTTCACTCCATCAGAATCTCCTCCACCGTCACAAACGTATACCCCTCTTTTCCCAGTTCATCAATGATCGCAAATGCCGCTTTCACCGAAGACTCCGACGCATCGTGAAGCAGAATGATATCATTTTCCCCGACCTTGTCGATCACTCTTTTTGCGATCACCCCGGAATTGTCCGTCGCCCAGTCTTTCGGATCAACGTCCCACAGCACCTCGATCATTTTTGTCTCATAATCCAGATTGCATTTCCAGCAGCCATACGGTGGTCTTATGTACTCCGGGTATTTCCCGGTGATATCATAGATAGCCGCGTTTGTCTTATCCACCTGCTCGATCGCCGCCGCATCGGAAAGGTTGCTTAAGTTGACATGTTCGTAAGAGTGTGTGCCGATCAGATGACCGCCGTCAGAGATGTCTTTTACAATCTCCGGATATTTTTCAACCTCTTTTCCCAGCAAAAAAAACGTGGCATTTACACCACGTTCTTTTAACCCCGTAAGAAGTTCTTCTGTATAATCCGGATTTGGGCCATCATCAAAAGTGATCGCCACCTTTTTTTCTGCGATATCTTCCAGTGCCGCAAAAGAAACGGTTTCTGCCGCCTTTCCATGATTTCCGCCCCACTGACAGACTGCTGCCGCGAAAATAACTGCGGCGATCAGAACATCTTTCGGATAACTATGTATTTTTTTATTATGAACCTCTCTCATAAATAAAAGCAATTTTTCTATCACAACGCCCCTGAACCGTTTGCTTTTCTCTTATTTGTAATATATGACTGGTGTTGTGGCTTTTATACATACTATTTTCTACCAAAAAGGCAGTTATCACTTCCTTGATAATCTCTATTCCTGCGCTGTTTTTTGCGCATCTCAAGTTTGTGCGTAAGCACAAATCTTGCGTGTGAAAAATCTTATTTTTCACACTAACTGCCCCATATCCTGTTCTCACTCAACTGTACATAATTTTCTCGCTGTCAAAAATCTTTGCTAACCCGGCCGTCATAACCAGTGCATACAAAAGGTTTGCCACGATTGTTACCACAAAATTAACAGGCACAAGATCAAAGGAAAAAATTCCATTCATGCACTGTACACTGTTATAAAACGGGATCAGATACCAGTAAACCTCCTTCGGCGCACCATCCCCGAACATCGTCGACACACCGATCAGCATGACGACGATCATCAGAGGCGAAACCATCGTTCCTGCCTCTTTGACGCTCTTTGCCAGGCCGGACATCAGGGAGATTGCACCGATAATTACCAGAACCGTACTTAAAATGACAAATAACAACAGTACATAATCCGTTCCACTGTAAACTGCAGCGCTCATCGCACCCGTCATACTGTCATCCTCAAGCGCCGCACCGCCCATCAGATTCGGAAGTGCCAGCATCGTGCCGATAAAGCTGGAAACTCCGCCCAAAAGTCCGATGACACTCAGACTTAAGACTTTTCCGACGGCAAGCTCGCTGCGTTTCATCGGTGTGACAAGCAGCGTTGCGATCGTTCCGCGCTCCTTTTCCCCGACGATGGATTCCGGGGCAACCGCCATACAGCCACTGAATAAAAATGACATCAAAAGCATCGGTAAAAGCATGGAAAAAAGCTGCGCGGAAGTATCTTTTTCCGTTGCAACATCATATTTCACACCTTCTTCGGCATTGATATCAAACTTATTTGCCAGAGAAGATTCATAATCATCAAAAACCTGATACATCTGATTGTAGATCGTCGACGATTCCGTCGAAACTGAATTATAGTACATGTTGATATCCGGTGCTGCCTGCGTGGTATCTAACGGATCATATGCAGCGACAGCCGCATCAAAATCCGACTGGAACACCATCAAAAGATCTGCTTCCTCCGCCTCGATCTTTTCTAAGACATCAGACTCTTTTTCTACTGTAATTTCCGTCACTTCCAGATCAGACTCTGTCTTTAAATAAGAAAACGCCTCCGGCAGATCCACCGTATAGATCTGATATACATAATCCTTCGAAGCGGCAAACTGCTTCATAATTCCCTGCCCCAGAAGTGTATACAAAATATAGATCATAAGCCCCGGCATTAAAATTGTGGTAAACACCAGTCTCTTATCTCCGAAAAAGCGGGCAAACTCTTTTTTCATGATTGCAATCATTTTTTTACTCATACTATCTCACCTGCCGTTTCCCGATAGATTTCAAAGAACTTATCCTCAAGTGGCATTTCCGCCGTCACATGGGAAAGCGTGTCACACAAAACCATTTTTCCGTTGATGATAATGCCGACACGGTCGCAGATCTTTTCGATCAGTGAAAAAATATGTGTTGATACAATGATCGTTTTTCCTTCTGCTTTCAATTCCTGCAGAAAATCGGTCACAACTTTCGCCGTGATAACATCAAGTCCGTTTGTCGGCTCATCAAAAATAATGATCTGCGGATCATGCACCAGTGAAATGATCAGGGATACTTTCTGTTTCATACCGGTGGAGAGATTTGCAACCTTCACTTCCGCAAACTCATCCACACCAAATTTCTGAAACAGGATACGTTTTCTCTCATCCCGCTCTGCCTGATCGACACCGTATAATTCTGAGAAAAAATCAAACAGATAGTTCGGAGTAAAAAATTCTTCCAGTTTTAATTCACTCGTCAGAAATCCGATCTTTTTCCGAACACCGTTCGGATCTGTCACAATACTGCTTCCGTCAATCAGAGCATCACCTTTATCCGGTTTGATCAGCGTTGCTAACATGCGAAGCGTTGTTGTCTTTCCCGCTCCATTGGGCCCTAATAATCCAAAAACTTCCCCCCTGTAAGTACAAAAGGAAAGATCATCCACCGCAACCTTAACTTTTTCCGTTGTCTTTTCTAATTTCTGCTGTTTTTTTGACAAGTGAAATGTCTTGGATAATCCACTGACTGTCAATAACTCTTCCATAACCCTCTCCATTAAAAATTTCTATATCATGATCGTGATCTACACTCGCTTCGCTCGGCAGTCTTATTATATCGTTCCGTCATCCATACTGTCTTCAATATCATCATAGATATCATCGTAAATATGATCATAGATGTCATTATAGCTGCTATAAGATCCAAGTCCTGTAAAAAAAATCAGGATATACAGAATAATCGATGCTGCAAAACCGATTCCACCTGTGATCAAACCAACGATCGCCATTCCTTTTTTGTTTCCTTTTACCAGCTGTAAAATACCGAAAATGATTGCAAGGATACCGGTGATCCAGCTGATACAAGTGCAGAACAGCAAAACGGTGATGATTCCAAGTATCAACGACGCAATACCAAATCCTTCACTTTCTGACTTGTTATTGCCATTTGGCTGTCCATAATTATAATCTGTACTGCCGTTTGACTGTCCATAGTTATAACCTGCACTGTCATTTGACTGTCCGTAATTATAATTTGTATTGCCGTTTCCATATGACGTATTTGTATAATACGGATTGTCTGTCATAGTCTTTTCTGGATTTACACGCTCTTCATTTCCGGTCACAGTCTTCTCTAAATTTACACCTGCTGTACCATCAGTCGTACTTTTCTCCAGGCTGACAGGATTTCCCTGATTTACATTCGGCTCATCATTTCCATAATTCCAGTTATTTTCTTCACTCATACTCTCACTACCTCTTAATTAAATCCGACCACTTTCTGTGACAGTCGATATGCCGCAACCGAAATCTTTCTGCCTCCCTTGCCCGGCAGATTCATTGCATTTCCCATAATTCCGGCGCGCAGATGATGGAATAAACGGATGTCGTGATCCTTAATATATTTCCACAGTTCACGTTTTTTCAGAAGATTTTCCTCAGTGCCGGAGCGGATCAACATAATCGTGGAAATGACCGTGATGATTTCCAGATAATTAAACATGTAATGACGCAGTTTTCGGTTTGGAATCTTCCAGAGATCAAATTCATCTACCATAATCTTATTTACATTGATCTGCTGGTCGATACGGCTGATCATCACTTTCTCATTGACCGACTGATCTTCCCTGCCAATAAAGTAACGGTAAAAATCTACATCCATATAATACAGTGTTTTTACACTTGGTAATGGTTTGTACACATAAATATTATCCACATAAAATGTATGTTTCGGCAGCTCTAATCCACATTCACGCAGCAGTTTTGTACGATAAATCACAGAATGCATCAAAATGTACTGACCCTTTCTGAAACGTGACACATCATTCCAGGTAAAAATCTGATTTTGGGGCAGGTTCGTGTAGTGCATCACTTTTTTATGATGCGCACCTTCTTTTTCATATACATAATTGGCAATAAACATATCCAGGGTCTGATTGCCGCCGGTCAGCTCACGAAGTTTATCTAAAATCTTCTTATAAGCCTCCTCATCTACCCAGTCATCGCTGTCTACCACTTTAAAATAAAGTCCTGTCGCATTGCGGATTCCAGCATTGACAGCCTCTCCGTGTCCTCCATTTACCTGATGGATTGCACGGATGATTCCCGGATATTTCTTCTCATAGGCATCTGCAATCGCAGCGGTATCATCCTTTGATCCGTCATCCACAATCAGAATCTCCACATCTTCCCCTCCCGGAAGAATCGATTCAATGCAGTGACGCATATAATCCTGTGAATTGTAACACGGGATCGCAAATGTCAGTAATTTCATATATGAATCCTCCGATTATCTTTTTGTATTTTCTGCCATGATCGCATCAGCAAGTTCCATCGCTTTTTTCGTCATCGCATCGATATTATAGTATTTGTATTCTGCCAGTCGTCCGAGCAGATAAAAATGCGGCAGTCCACCTGCAAGCGCATGATATTTTTCATAGAGTTCCTGGTTCTTTGGCTCTAATATCGCATAGTAAGGAATTTCTCCCTCCGCTCCTGTGTAGGCAAACGGATACTCTTTCACGATTGTGGTTCCGTCCGTGTTCTTTTGTCCGGTCAGATACTTAAACTCTGTGATTCTTGTAAAATCCTCACTGACCGTGTAATTGACCACGCTGTGTCCCTGATAAGATTCTTTCTCATAATGTTCAAAGTCAAATCTTAAGGAACGATATGGAAGCCTTCCAAACTGACAGTCAAACAACTCATCCAGTGCGCCCGTATAGATAACCTCTCCGTCAAACGGTGTTCCATCAAAATAAATCTGATTTTCTTCAAAACGCAATCTCTCTTTACAGTCAACACCTGTCTCAACCGTGATGTTCTCATGGTCTAACATGCGCTCAAACATCGGTGTGAAACCTTCCTTCGGCACTCCCTGATATTTGTCCTGAAAATAGCGGTTGTCATAAGAAACCAGCACCGGCACACGGCCTGTCACTTCCGGGCTGATATCCTCCGGTTTTTGTCCCCACTGCTTCATGGTATATTTTAAAAATACATTTTCGTACACAAACTGTGCGATCTCGCGGATGTCCGGATCTTCATTTTCCCGCAGTTTCATGATCGGCACGCGGCTTCCCTCTCCGTATGCAGCAATCAGTTTCTGCTCTAATGCATCTGCTTTTTCCTTTTCATATACCATATGAAGCGTATTTAAATTAAACGGAACCGGGATCAGACGATCCCCGACCTTTGCTACCACCTCATGTCCGAATACATACCAGTCCGTAAATCTTGAGAGATACTGATATACTTCTTCTATTCCTGTATGAAAAATATGTGGTCCATAATTATGTATTAATATTCCATGTTCATCCGGCTCATCATAGCAGTTACCTCCGATATGACTGCGTCTCTCTAAAACCAGTACTTTCTTTCCTGCTTCCTCTGCAAGCTTTCTCGCACTGACAGCACCCGCAATTCCTGCGCCGATCACGATACAATCGTACATGTAATCCTCCTTGTTTTCCACTTTGTTTTACCATAGCCATTCTATTATACACATTTTCCTACCGCAAACCAATCAAATTTTTCTTTAGATATTCTTAATTTCTGCCAAAGTATGTAGTTGTTCATATTTTATTTACATAATTCTCACAAACAGGGCATACGGCGGTCACAATTCCCCGATATACTAAATTCAAAGTTAAGGCAACAAGTTAAAATTTTTCATAGAACTTTTTTTCATACCTGATGTAAGTCAGGTAGCCTTGCTTATCCGATAAGCAAGGTTCCTCCCAGCAAATAGTGAATTACTTCACTTTTCATACACACTCTTTTTCATAATGAATAGCCGGTGCTGTTGCACCGGCTCCCTCTTTTTATAAATATTTTCTTTTAAGCTTTCTTTTCATTTCCAAGAAGAATGTTCATATATTTCGCATACGCAGCAAAAGCGGACGGAATAGCATATTTTTCTTTTGCATCTTCTGCTTCCACAAATAATAATCCATCTGCACGATTTTTTTCACACTGCACCTGTGGATGCATTTCCGGCTCCTCTACACGGACTGCATAACCTGTCATGTGCCATTCGATATGGGAAAAAATATGTTTCGCCTCACCTAACGGCTGAATACGGATCGGTGCATACCCCATCTCTTTTACCATGGAAAGTACTTCCTCCTGTCCCATATTTCCTTCCACATTCGGAAGCTCATACAGTCCTGCCAAAAGTCCCTTTGCCGGTCTTTTCCGGATTGCAACCTTCTCATCATCCCTTAAAATCAGAACCGTTTTTTTCTCGATCTTTCGCGGTTTTGCCTTGCTCTTGACTGGTATCTGTCCGATCAGTTCCTGTTTTTTTGCCTCACAAAAATCCTTCCATGGACATTCGGTACAAAGCGGTGCACCGTTTGGCACACAGATCGTTGCTCCAAGTTCCATGAGTGCCTGGTTAAACGCACCGGCAAGATTCTGATGATATACCTTTGCCCTCAGATCATCTGCATCCTCCATCCATGGAAATACATTTTTTTCATTTCTGCCGTCTGCCCCATGCATCAATTTTTCTAATAATTTTTCCATCTCATTACGGAATGACTGTTTCATGATATCCGTATCATCCGCAGAAACGCGCGTTAAAACACGGAGCACATTTCCATCGACCGCCGGAACCGGGATTCCGTATGCGATAGATGCGACCGCTCCCGCTGTATAATGGCCGATCCCCTTTAGTTTCAACAGTTTCTCATAATCTGCCGGAAGTTGTCCACCATAATTTTCCACAACTTCCACAGCCGCTTTTTGCATGTTCCTGACACGGTTATAATAACCTAACCCCTCCCAAAGCTTTAAAAGTTCATCCTCCGGACACACTGCAAGTGCCTTTGCATCCGGCAGTGCCGTGGTAAACCGCTCAAAATACGGCTTTACCGCCTCCACTCTCGTCTGCTGGAGCATGATCTCCGAAACCCACACCCGGTATGGAGTCGGTTCCTCTCGCCATGGCAATACACGGGCATGATTTAAAAACCATTGCAATAATGGGGATACAAGTTGCTTTAAGTCGTAATCTTTTAACATGTATGTCTCAAACTTTCTTTGTTATATAGCAGCCTTCATGTCTGCGCTTATTTTTTTCAAACCAGTACCTTATTTGAGGTCAAACTGGCTGACAAATACTGCGATCTTCTCTAAACATTTCTTAATAATGTCTTTGGAATAAGCATAAGAGCAGCGGATGTAACCCTCTGCACAACTTCCAAATGCGTCTCCCGGAATGACTGCCACCTTCTGTTCCTGCAGCAGACGGTTACAAAATTCCATGCTGGTAAGTCCTGTTTTTTTGATCGACGGGAATACATAAAATGCACCTTCCGGTTCTGTCACATCCAGTCCCATATTCCGGAACCCGTCCACCATGATCTTTCGTCTCTCATCGTATTCTTTACGCATCACATCGATCTCTTCGTCACGAACCGGACTCGTCAGTGCTTCAAGCGCCGCCACCTGTGACGTTGTTCCTGCAGACATGGTCGTAAACTGATGAATCTTATTCATATGAAAAATAACTTCCGCAGGACCCGCTGCAATACCCATACGCCATCCGGTCATTGCAAATGCTTTTGAAAAACCATTTAATACCACACAACGCTCATACATATCCGGCAGCGCCGCAATAGATGCATGCTTTTTGCCATAGGTCAGCTCTGCATAAATCTCATCTGTAATCACAAAAATATCATGTGCGGTCACAACCTCACGGATTGCTTCTAAATCCTCTTTTTCCATGATCGCTCCGGTAGGGTTGTTGGGGAATGAGATCAGCAGTACTTTTGTTTTATCTGTAATTTTTTCTTCAAGTTCTTCCTTCGTCAGGCGGAATTTATTCTCTGCCTTTAACGGGATGGAAACCGGAATGCCGCCACACAATTCCACACACGGAATATAGGAAACATAGCAAGGTTCTACAACTAACACCTCATCCCCCGGATCCACCAGTGCACGAAGCGCCAGATCAATACCCTCACTTGCTCCCATCGTGATCAGGATCTCATTTTCCCTGTCATAATGAAGTCCAAACTTCTCTAAATACTCTGCAGCTGCCGCACGGAGTTCGACCGTACCGCGATTATCGGTATACTTTGTCTCACCTCTTTTGATTGAAGCAATCGCTGCCTCCCTGACATGTTCCGGTGTCGGAAAATCCGGCTCGCCGACACCAAGTGACAATGCTCCCTCCATCGTATTTGCAATATCAAAAAAGTCCTTGATCCCTGAATCCGGCATCTCCTTTACTACCTTAGATAAGTATGATTTGCTTGTGTCCATGGTTTTTCCTCTTTTCTGTGTCTTTGTCAAAATATCATACCACCTATCATAGCACTTTTTCTACCAAATTTATAGTGAATTTTTCCCATAATCTATTGACAAATTCAGGGAAAAGCTGTACGCTATTAATAACGTATATTGTTAATTTTTTATCAAACTATTCAGGAGGGTTCCAAACGATGAGCGATTTTAACAATTTAAAACTGGAAGTTGCTGAGGAGATTGCTGTTCTTACAATTTCAAGACCAGCAGCATTAAACGCATTAAACAGCGAGACATTAGACGAGTTAAACACAGCATTAACTGAGATCGAAGCAAGAGACGACATCAAAGTCGTAATCTTAACCGGCGGTCCTGACAAGAAAGGCAACGAATTCAAATCTTTCGTAGCAGGCGCTGATATTTCTGAGATGGTAAACTTTACCGCAGCAGAAGCAAGAGCTTTCGGTATGAGAGCTTCCGTACCATTCTTCAAATTAATGAACATGCGTCAGGTAACGATCGCAGCTGTTAATGGTTTTGCACTTGGCGGTGGATGTGAAATTTCCATGGCATGTGATATCCGTATCGCATCTGATAACGCAAAATTCGGACAGCCTGAAACAGGACTTGGTATCCTTCCTGGTTTCGGTGGAACACAGCGTCTTGCTCGTCTGGTTGGTAAAGGACGTGCAAAAGAATTGATCTTTACATGTGATATGATCGATGCTAATGAAGCTTACAGAATCGGACTTGCTAACAAAGTAGTTCCTCAGGCTGAATTACTTGATACCTGTAAGGCAATGGCTGAGAAGATCATGAGCAAAGGAAGCTATGCTATTTCTCTTGCAAAAGAAGCAATCAACACTGGTACAGAAACAGACCTTTCAAGCGGATTAACATTAGAAGCAGACTTATTTGGTCTTGCATTCTCAACTGATGACAAAAAAGAAGGTATGACAGCTTTCTTAGAGAAACGTAAAGCAAATCTTACAGATTTCTAGAGTGATTTTGGGAGGAAAAAGCCATGGCTAAAGTAAAAATTTTAACTGCTGCTGAGGCTGCA
>OGEJ01000217.1_pt1 | contig 30286 bp, 26 predicted proteins | sample 1570701 | NCBI WGS metagenome assembly OGEJ01 (sample SAMEA2582140, study PRJEB24529) | metagenome | biome: Human gut stool | place: China | collected 2011
ATTGATTACAATACCAACGTTGAGAACCCGCATTTGTTTTACCATTTCTCTTACAGACGAAACCACAATTAGGGCATCTGACTAGTCTCATAATTATACTCCTTCTAAAAAATATATCTCTTTAGAAAGATAAAACCTTATTTGAGTCAGTAAAATCAAGGGGTTTCAGACTTTTTAGCAACACTTTTTGTCCTATATGTAAAAGTCACTCAAAAAGATAAAATGCCAATGGAGCTAGTATTTAACTAGTTCCATCGGCATTAACAGCAACACTTTTTGTCCTATAACCCCCTTTTTTCTTAGAAATAAAGAAAACAAGCTATTAGTTGATCATATAAAATCAACTAATAGCTTGTTTAGCTTAAGGGGCTGTTTTGTTACAGCCCCTTTATTATGATTCTACTTACTTATGTATTAGAATTGGTAGTTAAGGTCTACACGGTAGTAGTTAGGAAGTTTATCGTTGTCACCGATGCTCTTATTTGTTTTATTATTGAAGCCATAGTAGCCTGTTACGCCTACATTGTCTTGCAACGCATAGTGAGCTGTTGCCAACCAACCTCTGTAACCACGGTAGCTAGTAACATAAGCTGGACCACCATGGAAGTTAGGATCATAATAACGGTTTGTCGCATCATATGGTACTTCCCAACGGGAGGATTGAAGGGCAATGTTATCGCCAAAGTTGAAGTATTGCGCTTTTACATCCCATGTACCGCGTTTGGAGATTTTATAATCACCATAGCCAAGGCCAGCAGACCAAGCTGTACCATTAGATACGCCAGCTGCTTTCACCCATTCGCCGCCAACCCAAACTTTATCAAAATTCAAGTCAGAACTGAAACCGTACATATTTTTAGCTTCGCCATTTACGCGTTTATTTACACGTGTATAGAAACCACCAAGGTTTACATGGTCGTTAAGTTGACCTTTTAAACCTGTATAGACCATGGTAAAGTTTCCGTTTTTATCGATGGAGTTTTGACCATATATATCGGTAGCAAAACCACCCTCAATACCATAACCATATGCTACTTGGAAATTAAGCTTATGATTGCCTGCGTTGAATTGAACACCGTCAAAGCCATCGTCATAAATCAAGCCATTGCCGATCATTTGATTGAAACGACCTGCTTTCACAGATACGCGTTCACCAAATTTATGATTTACATAAGCACGTTCGAAATGAATATTTGTTGGTCTATCGCGAAGGGATGAACCAGAAGATGATGTTTGAAAAGAATCACCTAGTTCCATATTACCTGTTGTAGTACGGACTACAACGTCAGTGCGATCATTAACCTTTGCATTGAATTGGAACGCCCAAATTATTCAGTTCATTAGAGAATTCATCAGCCAAGCGATTAATCATAGCCTGTTGCTCTGCATTGGCACGATCCTGGTTCGCCATAGCTTTTGCAATCATTTGCGCCATTTCGTAACGAGTAATGTTATTTTGGCCTTTGCAAGTGAAGATTACTCCCTATCAATTCCCTTTTACACACCATGGAATTCATACTTTCATACTAAACATCGTCAGTATAGCATATAAATATTAATAATCATTAAGATGAGCATAAAATCTAGAAAATTAACGAAAGATGTCTCATTATTCTAATCTATAAAAAGTCATATAATAAAAAAAGACAATAGTTGAATGAATCTTACCTCTTACAACTATTGTCTTAAATTAAACTCTTTCTATAAGTTCTATGAATAAGTGAAATATGTTTATATTAATATGTTAGTGCCCCCATAAATACACGATAGCTATCATTAGATTGTAATAAATCCTTCACATACACACGAGACGCATCATTATCAAGCTTCATAGCTAACGTACGTCCAAATGATTTCGCACTATGAATAATCTCACCTAAGAATCCTACGATTGTAAAGAATATTTCTTGGGGAGTCATAAAGTCTGTTGCCAACACATCCTCAGCTTCACCTAGCTGTAAAGAATATATCATATCTGATTCTTGTAGTGAAAAACGCAAAATAACCGCACTCGTTTCCATATCATAATCAAGTCGATATGTACATAAGTCTCCACTAACGAGCACATTATCATCAACATTCATAATTTCAATATGTACAGGCTTTCTGTCCCCTACAGATAAGACATATTTTTTCATACCAATGCTCCACTAACATGTAATATAATTAAATTCATTTATACAATTCATTCATGAACTTTTCATTCATAAATAAATTATACAAAATTCTACAGTCATAGAGCAATAAACTAAATATAAAGTCTATTTAGTTTTTAATAAGCATTTAAAATTATGATATGAAAGAAACGAAGATTAATTTATCAAAATAGTTTAGGAGGAGTGATATTTTTACTTTAATGCTTCTTTACATTCATGGCTTTCTCGAACTCCCTTACGACTATCAGTTAAATTATCTACAATAATATCGTTAAGTTCTCGTTCATTAATGGCTTTTACTAAATTTAATTCAATAAGGACCACACCACCTATTATGACTATTAGAGTTTATTTTCCTTTACTAAACTAGCAATTTTATTTACCACATTAGTGGTTGAGTATCCGTCTTTAAAAGGTAGAATTTGTACTGAATCTACAAACTCATGGCCAATTACTTCCTCTACTTTATAGTCACCACCCTTAACAAGTATATTAGGTCGAATGGTTTCTAATAATTGAGATGGAGTATCTTCATCAAAAAGTACAACACCATCTACACAGCCTAAAGCACTCAATAAACAAGCTCTATCCTCTTCATCTACTAAAGGGCGAGTTTCCCCTTTAAGACGCCTTACAGAATCATTAGAGTTTAGTCCTATAATAAGACGATCACCTAGTTGAGCCGCTTCTTGCAAGTACGTAATATGCCCTCTATGAAGGATGTCAAAACAACCATTAGTAAAAATAACCGTATCTCCTTGATTTTGCCATTGTTGAACTAAATTCTTCATTTCTTCCCAAGAATAAAGTGACTTTTCTATATATTTTCCTTCTTGCAAAGACATCCATAATTCAATTAGTTCTTGTCGATGGATAGGATAAGTACCCACTTTAGATACTACGATACCCGCTGCTCCATTAGCTATATGAAGAGCGGTCCGCATAGAAAGATTAGCAGCGATAGAACAAATCATCGTGGCCACAACTGTATCACCAGCACCAGATACATCAAAAACATCTTGTTGAGTAGCAGGATTATGCCAAATTCGACCATCTCTAGCAATAACAGATATCCCCTTTTCAGATCTAGTAGCAATGATATATTGAATATTATTAGTAGCTAAAACTTCTTTGGCTGCAGTAACTATTTTATCATCATCATTTGTAATAGAGTAGCCAACCCGTTCAGATAGTTCCTTTACATTAGGAGTAATATAAGTGGCACCATTATATTTTTCCCACTGACTACCTTTAGGATCAACAATTGTTGGTATTTTATAACAATTAGCTAGGTTAAAAATCTTTTCTAAAATACTATCTGTACAAATGCCCTTTCCATAGTCAGATATAACAATACCATCTAACCCTTTTTGACAGAGAGAGTCTAGCCAAGAAATAAGTTCTTCTTCTTCCTGTTGCTCAACATCTCGTACTGTTTCAAAGTCTAGCCGCATCATTTGTTGACGAGCACCTAAAATTCGCATCTTAGTTATGGTAGATCTTTCATTAGAGATCACTACACCACTTTTATCAATACCATTAGAATCTAATAAGTCTTGTAAAAGGTTTCCATGGGTATCTTGTCCCGCGACTCCACCGACATATACATGAACATCCAAATTGGCAAGATTCGCAGCAACATTTGCAGCCCCACCAAGGACTTCTTTCATCTGTTTTACTCGATTCACAGGGACTGGAGCTTCTGGAGATATACGACTTACATCACCAAAAACATAACGATCTACCATTAGATCGCCAATGACAGCTATACGAAGATTAGGCAGACTATCATGTAAGAACTTATTAATAGTTTTCTTAATCATAATCTTCCTCAACAATTTCACAGATAATATGCCCTACCATTATATGCATTTCTTGAATGCGAGCTGTGGTCTTAGACGGAACGGCTATCACGGCATCACAAAGAGCACCAAGTTTGCCGCCACCTTCACCAGTAAATGCAACTGTTATTAGACCTTTCTGTTTTGCTAGTTCTGTGGCCTTAACCACGTTCTTAGAATTTCCTGATGTAGAAATGCCTATTAATACATCTCCAGCTTGTCCCAAACCAGCAACTTGACGAGAAAAAACATCATCATAAGAATAGTCATTAGCTATAGCTGTCAAAATAGAAGTATCTGTTGTAAGAGCAATAGCAGGTAAAGACTCTCGTTCTTTTACAAAACGTCCTACCAATTCAGCTGCCAAATGTTGAGCATCAGCAGCTGATCCCCCATTACCACAGAATAGAATTTTATGTCCTTTATCAAGAGCATTCTTACATATATCCGCAACTACTCGAATCTCTTCAATATAATTACGCATCTTCGTATGAGTATCTAAATGATCATCAAATCTTTGTGTAATAATATCCATAAGTAATGTCTCCTATTTATAAAATGAACTAATATTAATACTAAAGAGTATATTTATTCTCTAAACAATAAATTCTAAATAATCTCTTTACTTTTAAGCCACGTGTTTAAACGTCCCGCCATCGATTTTACTAATGGATCCATTGGCCGTTCTACAAAGTAGATACGTATCTTATCAATAAGCACACAGGTTATAAAAACAAGTAATACTATCGCTATTAACCATAAAGGGAAAAACCATTGAGTATAAACATAAGAGTCATCTAGTAGGCTAAGGAATATCCAATTTTGCAAACGACCTATATGGAGAAGATATACACTAAAAACAGATGTAGAGAAAAATGTAATTATCTTTTCACAAAATGGCCGTATATCCTTAAAACCTAAAAAGAAAAATAACGCTGTCAATAATTCAGTAAATTTATAAGTTGGCCATACTAGAGCAAATATATCTATGCTTTTACCAAAAGACTGATTTACATAAGCTATGCCCCAAATTGATCCTGTTACTAGTATCATCAATATAAAACCATACAATAGATACTTAAGATGACCCTGTATAGAGTAAATTTTAATGTATGAACCAAGCGTATATAAGAATATAAATAACAATATATGGTTATTAGTATCCATCCAAGAATTTCGTGTGATGGTTGGTATAATACTAAATACAAGTAAACCTAGACCTATAAAAGCTCGATGCTTGTTACGTGACATCCCCTTCAATAATGGATTTAAGAAAGGCACCAATAGCATAAGAATTAAATAGGATGAAATAAACCAATATTCATTATAGGTAATTGGCAATAACATCATTATAATACTTTTTACACTTATATCGGTAACTCCTATTTTAAAGGCTATAAGACCACATATAATAGAGTAAAAAAGTGTTTGTAGCCATAATTTAATAACACGACGACTATCAAACTCTTTCATACATAACAGATAGCCACCAATTATTACAAAGGCGCAATTTCCTATAGCACCACCCAACCTTGCAAAAGCAAGAGTCAGCCAATTTCCTGTAATAGGCATAGAACTATTAATAGATATAACACCATGATCTGACATATGAAATGCTATGATCAATAACATACAGACTATACGAAATAGTTCAATCCCCAAATTCCTATTCATATATTTCCCCATTTAAGTAATATAATCTAATAATTATATAATTCAACACACAGATTATAATTTCTTCTTATTCTCATAATCTAATACCTGATGCACAGTATCCATCACTTGTTGTGGAGTAATTTCTGTTAAACAACGACGATGTTTGCAATGAATATAATTATCTGTTCCATAACAGTACTTGCAATCCATATCATGTTCTACAAAGTAACTACACGTTGAAAATGTACCATGATTTTCAGGGTTTGTGGGACCAAATATTGATATAGTCGGTACCGATAAGGCCGCCGCTATATGTTGCATTCCTGTATCAATACCTATAGAACAGGTACATCGTTTAATAGCTGCTATACTTTCTTTAATACTACATTTTCCCACTAAATTTATAACTTGTGGTAACTTTAAAAACTCGGTTAGCTCTTCTAATAAGGGTATCTCTTGAGGTCCTCCAATTAGTACAATTTGATTTCCATCTTTCACCAATAGTTCTAGAAGATTATGCATTCGAGTAATCCCCCAAGCCCTAGGAAAAACTCGACCCGTTCGTAACCAACGATTGGTAAGGGATGGATCTGCATTACCAATACATAAACCAATAATAGGTCTTGATTGGTCTAAACTATCAAAATAATGACATATGGATTTATCACTATCAGTATCTACATATAACTGTGGTCTTAATTCATCACTAACCTCTAAACCTAAAGTCCTAACATTAGCTTCTACAAAATGTATATCATAGTCATATTTATTAGTGCCCGAGTCTTGAAACCCTATATGTTTCTTTACTCCACAAAGTTTCATAAAAAGTTTTGATTTTTTTACTGGAGTAATGCCTGCACTAATTCCAATATCAAAATGATGTTTCCTAAGATTCAGTATTGTTTTATAAGTTATATATATATCTTTATATACATCTAGAACAATAATTTCATCTACTGGAATACGTGAACTTTCAATAATGTCACGGCCTGCATTCATCTTACAAAGTACAGTCAGCCTTGCATTAGGATACAAATATCGTACACCTTTTAGTAATGATAAAGCACATACTGTATCTCCTAAACCATGCATAATTTCGACTAAAATATTTAATTGTTTAGTACTAAATTTTACTGTATTCACAATAGAGTTCCTCTAAACGTTTTGCTTCTAATTGAATATTATAACCCTCAGTATTTATACAATTATTTATACCAATACGACTATTTACACCATTACAAAGATGGTTTATATTACTATAAATACGCTTAGTTTCATTAATCCAAATAGCTATATCTTCATCAGTAATGCCTATTTTTTTTGCTAATGAAGGATCAATAATAGCTTCATCTGGTACAAAATTACTCATCAATATTGGTAATTTCGCTGCTTGAGATTCAATAGCCACTACCCCTAACCCTTCATACCAAGACGGAAAATAAAATATATCAAAGAGACTATACAAATTATGAACGTCATCACGTAAACCTAAATAAGTCACTCGCTCAAGTAGATTTAATAATTTCAATTCATTTAATACACTTTCTCTCAATGGTCCATCTCCAACAAGCACAAGATGTGCAGATGGCAATTGTTGAGCTACTTGATGAAAGAGTCGTATTATGTACGCATGATTTTTCTGATATACAAATCGTCCTATATGACCAATAATAAACTTATCCTCTAAACCTAATTCACTTCGCAATTCTTCGCGCATCTCTTCGTTATATTGAAAACATTCTACATCAATTGCATTATTTATAATTTGTGAAGCTTTATTAGAACCATATAGCCAACACGCAGCCACCTTACTACATGCAAAGTATTTATTAGCTACAAATACAGATAATGGTCGTAAAACCATTTTCATAATATTACGCTTTGTTTCACTTTTAACCGTTGTATTATGTCCATGCAATATACGTACTTTAGCACCTGCCATCCATGCAGGCCCTAGTGAAAACACTCCCAATGTCGTCATATGACAATGAACAATATTATACTTATGTTCCTTTACTATATGATAAACACCTTGCATAAAACCAAATATATTTTTAGAGTACGATGGTACTTTATAAACTTTACCACCCATAGACTCAACTGTATCTGTAATATCTACGATATTGTCATCATGTACAACAAAATCAAATTGTACCTTTGAACGATCTATATGTTTATAATAATTCATCACAACGGATTCTACTCCGCCACCAGCTACGATACCAATGACTTGCAAAATCCGTATTGGTTCTGTGTTCATAATTTACCTCTTAACTTTACTAAGAGCACTTTCAATACCTTTCACAATAGATTCTATCCAACTCATCTCCATTTCCTTATGCGTCTTGTAGAGCCAGTACCAACTGTTATACATCAATTGAGATAAAATTATCCCACCAAGTAACCCCAAAATACCAAAATCGAAAAATTCCATAAATACAAGAGATAGCACAAGGCCTATTGCAGAAGATAAAATGAAGCTTTTTACATATATAATACGATTAGTACAAGAGAAATAAGATGTATAGCAATTTCGATAGTAAATGACAAATTGCATAATACCTGCGCCCCAAAGAACTGTATCAGAAATAACAAAATTAGACTTAATCATATTTAATAGTGGCAATCCAACAAACCATAATCCAAATATCCCTATCCAGTAAATCACAATAAATAGCGTTACCGAAAAAGAAAATAATTCTCTCAAACGTGGCTGATTCTTAGTTATATATGCATTTTGAAAGGCCGGTTGGTATGTATTATATAGTGTACTAGCAACAACAGCTACTGCAGTAGTCAGTTGAATAGCAATGGAATACATACCAGTTTGTGCCAAACTTAAATAGAATGATGAAATAATAATAGTCGCTTGAGTTGATATATAATTAGATATAGATACAATCCCATCTCGCCACGCATTATACCAAATAGTTCGGAATATATCTGCTGTAGATGTAGCAACAAGATTTGTAGCAGATTTCAATTTCTCACCAATATGCTCATATTTATAAAAATATCTATGCCCAAAGAGTTTAAATCCAAGACCATATATAAGGTAACCTATACTCGCCCCAATAATACCAAAGCCCAATATAAGTAAAATAATCGTAAATACCATTTGCAATAAACGAGCATAAACAATACTTTTATTAGCCAATGTAATAGCACCTACACCTCGAAGAAATGAGATATAGTAGCTGTAATAAAGATTTAAAAAAATTCCAAATCCATACGCAGCCCATGCGATATAAGCTTCCCAGTGAGAATTCGGACCAACTAAGCTACCTATATAGTACATTCCTAAAGTGTACATTAACACTAAAGCACTACCACCTAAGATAGCATAAATCGATTGACAAGCTTTAAGGACAGCCTTTAATAAGGAAAAATTAACCTCTTTTGATTCAGAAAAAACAACATGCTTTGCTTTAAGTTCTTGAGCTCCACTCCAGCAATACGTGATATTACGAGCAAAGGTAATAGAAAATCCAAAATCAAATAGTAAGGCAATAGATCCTATACTAATAAATACATACCATAGTCCCACCATATCAGGTGTAAAGAAATAGATATAAAGTGGCAATAATAAGAGATTTACTGCCATCGTAAGAGCCATACTTCCATAAGACCATAGAACATCTCTTTTTTTGATGGAAATATTCATAATCTACCTCTTTGGTTGCTTTATCTTTACTCGATAACCTACGTAAATAAATAGACCTATTAACCCAACAATAACAAATTGAGAAAATGCTAATAATGCGCGGATACGATCATCATAGCCCGCCCATACAAGCGATACTAGTTCAGTAAGAAAAATAGCTGTCCAAACATGTGTCCAAATATTGTCATTAGAACGACGTTGTAGGTATTCATAGGCTAATGAAAATAATGCAGTCACTATAATACTCATAATAATAACACCCAAAATACCAAAATCTTCATACCAACGCCCAAATAAAGACAATGTATTGCCAAATTTATCAAACTCATGATACGCCATACGTGCAGATTCTGGTAACAAACCAAAATTAATCAGTTTATCATATACATCAGCAAAACTAGATTGTCCAAAATAAGTAGTACGTGCTGGCTCCCATATATGGGTATTCAATGCATAAATACCACCAGCTAATAACTCAGTAACCCGTTGTAGTGTTACATTGTTACCATCATGACGACCTACTAATATACCATAAAGAATATATAAAAATGGACTAATTATAGTAATAGGAATGAGTTTAAATAAAAAATTTTTAATTTTATCAAAATATTGCTCTTTCACTATGAGGAATAAATACGTCAAAATCATAAAAATGAAAATTTCTATGGCTGGTTGACGTGCGCCCATAGCAATAGAGCTACCAATACAGAAAAAAATAACTATGGTTAGAAGGCCAGTTCCTTTAAAAATAGGCTTATTTAAAATAACGCCATTATATATAGCTACATAAGCCGACACATATGTGATGGCCCATGCAATCTTATAAAATTGAGAGTTAATAAATACAAATCGTGTATCATTAGGATGTAAATGGGGATATAAAATAATATCTCTATATTGAGTCATACGACTAGCATCACTATCACCAGTCGTATTAATGAATACACAGAATAAAGAAAACAAAATAAAAAATATCATATACATAGATATATATTTATATCGTACAGGAAGTTTTACTATTCCCACTAAAGGGTAGCGATTACTATCAAAATTATACTCAATAGATGTTGGGTCTCCCCAATTAAGTTTAGCCCATATCTGCACACCATAACCAGTTCCTAAAATAGCCACTCCACCAAGAGCTATTACTATAAAGGTATAAAAGTAAAGGTCTGTTCCCATTTCATGTCTATACCAGTATCCCAAAGCAATGACAGTCGTTAAAGATACCAATGTAATCATTGTAGGAGATATTATAGGCAGTTCAAATTTTTTATAGCCTAATACTACAAATATTACATAAGATATTAATAGTAATAAATAACTATCCATGAATCTCCCTCTATCTCTCAAAAATTTGTAATATAGAATCTAATACAAGATCTAGTGAAATTCCTTGCATACATTTGTTATTAGTACATGTGTAGGAATGATCATAACCTAAACACGGTGAGCATTCTACAGTATTATGAATAATCTCACTATATGGACCAAATGGTTTTACAATAGTTGGGTCTGTAGGACCAAAAAGTGTTAATGTAGCTGTTCCCTGTATAGATGCCGCATGAATAAGTCCTGTATCTACACCTACAACAAGATCTGCTTCTCGTACCACTTGAAAACTCTCTTTAATAGAATGTTTTCCTATAAAACTAACAATACGTGAATCTAATTCATCGTAATAAGGTTCAATCATACCTTGTTCCATTGAGCCACCAATAAAGATAACCTCATAACCCCTTTCAACTAGTTTATTTCCAAGCTCTACCCAATTTTTAGTGGGCCATGATTTAAGACTTAATGCATAAGGATTATGTAACTTTTCATTTGCTACATGACCAGAACCGATACAGAATACAATAGAAGGATGATTAATAATGATAGGTTCTGATACAGGATTTTTATCAAGAAAATATGATTCACGCTTCATAATAGTTGGCTCAAAACCTAACTGTTTCAAGATATCATTTTCTAGGTCATATATATAATAACTATCTGGCCGATTAATGGACTTTTTATAAGTCGCACCATTATATGGATTATATGCACCTATTGTTGTTTTACAACAGAAATCAATAATTTTGCTCGGCCACGATGACATATACTTAGAATTCAAATGCTCAAGTACAATACCATAATCATAACTATGATAACCGGCTTTCAATAAAAACATTAAGGAATGTAACGGTTCTTCCTTTGTATAGTAGTAACAATGACGAATATCCCCTTGCAAGTCCACCATCTTTTTGTTTAGATCTATACGTCGTTTATCACTACACGTGAATATATCAACGGTAGCTGTTGGATCTTGTGACTTAATGCTTTGAATAAGTGGCATAGCAATAACAAAATCACCAATGCCCTGCGCAATATAAATAAGATATTTACTCATATGATTTCCCATTAATTATAAAGTTATGGTAAAAAAGCTATTAATAAGCTCCTTTTGATTTCACCACAGCCAATACTGTTTTTAACAAATAAACTATATCGATCCACACGGACCAGTTATGAACGTACCAAGAATCCATCAATACGCGTTCTTCATAGGTAGTGTCGCTGCGACCACTAACTTGCCATACACCGGTAATCCCTGGTGGTACAAGGTAAAAGTCATTGATATAGTCGCCGTATTTCACGATTTCATCACGCACGATAGGACGAGGACCTACAAGGCTCATATCCCCAACGAGAACATTCCACAATTGTGGCAATTCATCAAGGCTTGTTTTACGAAGGAATTTACCAATTCTTGTAACACGAGGATCATCTTTCAATTTGAAATCTCGTTCCCATTCCTCACGAGCTGCAGGATTTTCTTTCAAATATACCTCTAATGCCTCTTGTGCATTCGGCACCATAGAACGGAATTTATAGCATGGGAACTCTTTCCCACCTTGGCCAACGCGCTTGTGACCAAATACGATAGGACCTGGAGAATCTAGATAAATCAATACAGCTACGATGGCAAGAATTGGTAAAATCAAGATGCCACCACATACAGTAGCTACAATATCAAAAATGCGTTTCATAATACGGTTAGACTTGCGAGCCAAGTTGTTTTGTACACGCAATACAACGGCTTGCTCTTCCATCATGCCACGAGCCGTAATATTACTTGCTGGTAAACCAAATAACTCAGGAACAAAGGCTACTCGTTTTACCAATAATTGTAATCGATTGATCAAAGATACTAACTTTTTAGGTTCTAACCCTGGTGTACAAATAAGTACTGTTTGTACACCTGTATCTTTGATGACATGTTCAACATCGGAAAAAGCACCTAAACATGGATATTCTTTAGCAATGGTAGAGGATTTAGGATTATCATCTACAAAACCAATAATCTTGTACGTAGCGATTGGCATACGATCTAAGGATTTCTTTACGAGCTCTGCTGTTTTACCTGCACCAACTAATAAAACTGGTATCGTTAAGTATCCGACCTTAGAAAGAATCTTACCTACAATAAAACGGGAGCTAAAGATGAAGAGCAACATGAATACATAGGCAAATACAACAAAGAGACGAGATACATCGTTGATTACGTGTCCTGTGTACATGAGCACAATAGATACAACGACACCGATGGTAATGCTACGGAATAAGTTCTTCATAGTATCCCAATACGGAGATACTACAGAATAGGCATTATTTAGAATCAATATAGCTAAAAATACGAAAGGTATAACGCCATATACATAGATTTCATCTACCTTAAAATGTGGACTTACCGGTAAAAATGGCAAATTTAAACGTAGATGATAGGCTGCTAATGTACCTAACACAATAGAAACATAATCTGCTATAAGCACTATAATTTTGCTGATAAGCAACTTATTGTGATTATTATATTCAGAACTATTCATACTAATACCCCAAATAAACAAATACCCCAAATTGTAAAAAAAAGGTTGTTTTCTCAATACGATATTTAAGAAAACAACCTTTCTATCATCCGAATGCAATGTACCAATAATTACTTATATTGTATCATATTCAAATGTCTAAAACTATGAAAAACATAGATTTTAATTATCTTTTATGTAGTTTTATATATTTTCAATCTTAGTTAAACGAGGAATAAATTTCTCATAAAAACTAATTAAATACACCTTTAAATCTCAATAGAATACTCATATAATTCTCAATTATTTCGCAATTGAAGCATCGTCGCAACCATAAAGTACATAATGCGTATACCAGATGAATTATCTAGTGTATATTCCACCTGTCCGAACATAAACACATAGGAAACTACTGCAATCATTGCACAGAGACTATAAGGATCTCGTTTTTTTAACCAACTTTTGAAGTTATCAATAATAATAGTACCATAGAAAATAAGAACTCCTAACAAACCTAAGATACCAACTTCTCCTAGTAGTTGAATAAAATTATTATGCGCATGATATAAATGCTGATTTTCTGATGGTAATCGATAAGATTCTTCATATTTTGTACGCCACTGACCTATCCCAACTCCTATTACGGGATGGTCTTTAAACATATTAATAGATGATGTCCACACATCAAAACGTCCTAAGTTAGATCCATCTGTCGTCGTATTTGTAATCGACTCAAATCTAGCTACATATTGTGGTTGTGTACTAAATCCCCAAATAACTCCACCTAAAGCTAGCAAAACAGCTACTACATAGATAAAACGTTTCATCAAATAAGGTAAAGATACAACAGGAACTAATATCATATTAAAAAGCCATGATCCACGACTTTGATTACCATACATACCAAATCCAACACAGCTGAGAGCCCATAAAGCAGAGGCTTTCACATAGGTAGGAAAGGCTTTATCTAATAAAATGACACAGAATATAGGTACGAGCATAACCATAAGTCCAGATATAGTTAATACACTACTACCAAAGCCCCAACCACGATCTGTCATTCCCGAAAAATGTTGGTAAAAGGCTACTAGATTATCGATGCCAAAATCTACAAAAAATACAGCAAGCATGGTAAATAGTGTTTTCTTATTGCGTATACAAAGAGCGATAATGAAAAACACTGGTATTCGCCATAGCCATACATTAATAAACTCTGGCAATCCTACAGATATGTTATTTGTTAAAACCGCTGATGGTAATAACAACAACAACATAACAATTAATGATTTACTATATTTTTTGACATACGATGGAACATATAAATCATGCCTATGTTTACAAATATAGATAATACTTAATAAAATAGCTATAACATAAAAAATTTGACCAGCAGCCATAGATAGCCTCGTAAAACATGCCATCAATGTAATCATAATAGCAATCCATGACTCTAAACCTAACTTTGATACTACTCCCATAGTACATCCCCCTTACAAATAATATAAACTAATCCTATACATATATGACTGATTGAATCAATCTCTTATGACTATAGTCTTTATTAGCATCAACTAACCCTTGATTATATATTTCTTTATGATGCTGTAAATTCCCCACGAATTTTGAAATCCCTTGAGCAATAGTATTTACATCATCTAAATTTAATACTTCCCCTATTGAATACTTCTCTAATACCTCTGGATTGATTTCTGGAGATATGAGAACAGGCTTGTAAAAGCCAATAGCTGTAAATAACATGGCTGCCCAATGGTAGCGATATCGTTCAGCCCCATAGGGCAATAATAAAGCATCTACACTCATCAATGCTGCATCCCAGTCTTTCCCAATCAAACTGGCATGGATAAATTTGATATTACTATATTTACTATATTTTTTGATAATCGATTCAAATAATTCGCCATCTTCAGGCTTTACAGTGGCACCTTGGACAACGAGCTGTACTGAATTATCATAATGAAGCGATACAAAGGCATCGATGAATCGCTCAATGTTTTTTTCTTTTCTAAACTGACCAAAGAATCCTAGTTTAATCGGCTTATTGACTGATTGATTAGCTGCATCATTCGTTGTCTTAGACTCTGAAAAATTCACATTTTCAAGTCCTTGTTCACTAACAGCACTTTGTATAGCTATATTCTGTTGTTCACCACTTAATCCACTAGATGGCAAGAATACAGGCGGCAAGATTTTGCGAACTCTCGGCAAATCAGGTCGCAACATATCATCTCGCAAAGAGATTACATCAAGATACAAGTTTTTATAAGCATTAGCTCGATGAGCTTGCTTAATAAAGCGATCCATTTCTCCCTTACCGATACCATGGAAGATAACGTGAACGTCCGCTTCGCTATCCTTTAGCGGTGTATCTAGTAGTGCTTTTATATAGCGATATGTACCGGTAGGAATGATTAATGCATCAATCTTATGTTCTTTAATTTTTTGAGCTGCTGATGTGAACCAATTGCGACGACGACGCTCCCGTAAAATGGATAAAAAAGGCTTTTTCCATTTAGAAGCACCTGCATAAGTCACTACCTCGCCACCTTCTAAATAGACTACATCTACAGCATAATCTACTTTGAAAGGAAAGTTTTCTGGTACGAATAATACAGGTTCATGACCTTGTCGTTTCAGTTCATTAATGAGGATGCGATCAAACTCCACCTCATGACCAGCAGGCATGACAATACTTTCTAAAATTGCTACACGCATAGCACACCTCTAGGCCTTTATGTACGGTTTTATATGTTCTTGAATCATAGATTCATATTCATCTAACAATGCATAGCGATTACGATATTGGCTACGTTTTTGAGACTTAATTTCCTCGATTGGCTTTCGCTCTTCTTCAAGAGGAATCACATAGTAATTTGGATCAGATTCCATTACAGAACCACCAATATCCTCCCATAATGTGTCTAATACGGCTACCTTAGACTTATGGCCTCTCACCATATGAGAGTTAGCATAGAATCCCTCATCAGATACAGCCAAAATAGATTCAACCTGTGCTGCACGACCAATTTCACGAATCAAGAAGGTAATAAAGTTCTTTGGACGATAGCCATACATTTTTTTCGTAATTTTCTTAGCCCGATCAAGTCCATCTTTATAACCTTGAATCGTACCAATTACAAGCGTACGTTCTCCTTTAGGCCCCTTAGCAAAGCGAATATTAGCATGGTACATACCTTTATCTTCTAGCAAGAGCATAACCGTCAAGAATCCTTCCTTCCGTTGCCCTGGCTCGTAATAAAGATGAGCACTCATATCGAGCTCATCTGATTTCCAAAGTGTAATGCCTCGTTTTTTATCAAAATAATCAAACTTAGATTCGTCTACATACATGAGCTGAATCGCTTCATCTGTAAATACGTCTTGTAAGATAGTAAAATGCTGACGAAGAGCCTCCAAACGCCACTGTGGCGTAGAATTTTTGATTAAAAACATACGGCTCATCAATTCATAGAGACTCGGATGCTTTTGTAACATAGTTGGATCTGGTTTATAGGATTTAAAGAAGTTTTCAAATTCTGTAACCGTTGAGTCATGACGACAAGAGCGCATCGTATGTAAGAAGGTACGTCTCGTTTCACGCCATGTACGCTTGCCATATATAGCACGCCCAATGTGCCAATGCTTTCCAAAATTGCCTAACATAGTACTCCCCAATCTATTACAATTTACCTTTAGATTTTAGTAAATAATAAAATTTTACATATTTAGTCATCGTATAGAAATAATGATTTACGGACAAGATAAAGCCCATTTTACCATCTAGGATACCTCCTTGAAGAAGATATACCTTAATAAAAGCCCATGTAGGACGAAGGATAATATCCTTGAAGAAAGAACAACTTTTACCATTATCACGATATTTTTCAGCAGATAATGTAGTATAATTGTTGAATTTATTGAAATATTGATGCCAATTATCATAGGTGTAATGATGCATCGGATGTTGTAATTTCTCTGTTGGATATGGCGTAATAATGGCTGGATGTACATAACCTTCTACATAACTACCCTCTTTTGGCATGAGGCGTAGTACATAGTCCGGGCGCAATACGCCATGTGTAGCGTGGTTATGATGGAATTTGTTACGTCGTTGAATCCAATATGCCTTATTGGGTTTGTTTACTACAATATCTTGAATTTCCTTAGCAAGTGGCTCAGAAATACGCTCATCTGCATCGAGGAATAAAATCCAGTCGGACTTAGCTTGTTCAATACCAAAGGTTTGTTGTGCCCCCCAGTCGCCATTCATGGCGTGTTGTACAACACGAGCACCCATTTCTTCAGCAATTGTTACCGTATTATCAGTACTAAAATCATCAATTACTAGTACTTCATCGGCAAACTGCACTGATTCAATGCAGTCATGAATATTATGTTCTTCATTTCTCGCTAAGATTATTACAGATACAGTTGCCATAGATTCACCTTTCACTTATGTCCGTACTTGTTTAGCTAAGTACGATAAACGAGCTCCTATTTTATGTATCCAATCAGCACGACCAAAGGACCATAAAAATAGTTTATATTTAGAATTTAATTGCTTATACGATATATCACTACGATAGGTGTCAATCAAGTGTTTACATTTATCGTAATACACTTGATTACCTTGAGGATTTGCATAATAGGCTGTTAAACAGGACAACACAGCTTTCATCAATAAACTATTACAATCATCCACATATGGTAAATGATGATTTATAGCATATTGCAAGCGTTCCTCATAGCCAATCACAAAATCCCATCGTGACTTTGGATCAAATGATGTTTGTGTTATAGAATTTGGATTCAATCGATAGTAATAATAACATCGATTAATATGACCTACTCGATTCGAATTTGCCACGTATAAATAAGATGTCGCGGTGTCCTCAAATTTACGACCTATAGGAAAACGCACATCACCGATAGCACTGCGTTTATATAATTTGCTCCAAGCAGCTACAAAACAATCATGCATAGCTAATCGTAAGGCATCATCTTTATCAAATATTTCTAATTTACAATCATTACAACCTTCAATAATAGTACCATTTTTATCTCTGAAAGCAGTAAATTCAATGATATCAAGATTATTTTCTTTTAATAGATGCAACATATCCTCGTATACAGTGAGTCCAATGTAATCATCAGAATCTACAAAGCCGATATAATCACCATTTGCTGCCTCTATGCCTGTATTACGAGCTGCACTAAGGCCCCCATTCTCCTGATGTATGACCTTAATTCGATCATCATAGGCAGCATATTGATCACAAATATCCCCACTATCATCGGTTGAGCCATCATCCACTAAAATAATTTCCAAATGTTGATAACTTTGGTTTTGAATAGATTCTATACACTTTGCTACGTAAGCTTCCACATTGTATACAGGTACAATGACCGAAATTAACTCCATTCCCTATTCCCCTTATTGAATACTATCCCCATGTTTGATACGCCATGCTGCGAGTTCGCGCATGTTCTTAATCACATCACCATAGGCTTGAGGCATATGTGTGCCTTGTTCCATAAGTTTTCCACTGTTATCTAAATATAATCTATGGTTAAAGACAAATTCCTCTTGTGTAAACAAGCTTGGTACCATAGCTTCATAGGTTTGACCAGGACGACCAACAAGTTCTGCCAAGGTTGGAATGATTTGAATACTCATGCCAAACGCATTAGGAGCAAGCCAATCTTTGTGAATGCCTCGACCATAGAAGATAATCGGAATAGTAGATGCCACATTAGGACTTACTTCACGAGCAAAGGTAAATCGTTCGCTATGGTCCCCAGTGATAACGAAGAGCGCTGATGGATCTGCTTTTTCTTCGTTAGCAATAAAGTTCCCCATCACGTGGTCTGCATACCAAATATGGCCCATTTCGTTCAATTGCTTGTCAGTTTCTGCAATTGTATCAGGCAAATGACCTTTTACCTTATTAACATCATAGCCTTCCTTAGCTACATTGATGCTATACGGCGGATGATTCGATGTGGTCATGATGACATTGAGGATTTTTTCCCCTCTATGTTGATCCATATACACAGAAATCGCTTTAAATAAATCTTTATCACCTACGCCCCAGGCATTACCGTCTTCGCTAGGCATTTCAGACGCATCGTGGAATTCGTCAAAGCCTTGAGATAGAGCAAAGTTCTTAACATTTTGCCATGTACTAAAGCCGCCGTACCAGAATACAGTTTTGTAGCCTAGCTTTTTCATAACAGGACCAATGCCTAAACCATACGGTTGTTTGAAACTTTCACCTTCATAGTTGGGATATAGACCTGTATCTGGCATACCAGTGAGCAAACCATTGATAGCCGGCATAGTGCCCGTACCTTGAGCAAGGGCTAGCTGTGTGCTCATCGCTTGAGGACTGGCAGCGTATTTACGACCTTGTTCAACGAGATACGCACCAGGTTCGTTATATTCACTGAGGAATGGCCACAAACCATAGGATTCACCGAGAACGATATTGATGGACTGCGGTTGCTCCGCTAAACGCTCTGTCGTAATAGTTCTTGTGAAAGAACCATCAAAATCCTTACCGTTAAATGTACCGCCGATAGCACTAATTTTTTCACTCAATTCTTGAGGTGTTAAGTTGATAACCTCTAGATCAGCTGCACGCTTTGCAATACTTTTAACACGATAAAGAGCCTGCACATCATCAAGAATGGTTTCATTTAACAGATTAGAACTAAGGCGCGCCGCACTTTCCCAGTTGATGGAATTCGTATAGTTAAAGGCACCACCAAATCTGAAGAACAGACCTAGTACACCAATAACTACAGTCAATCCAATACCTGTGATCCATTGCGTTTTCTTTGTCTTAGGATACCACATGCTACAAACTAATTGAGTATTAGCATAATCGCTATATTTCTTTGTACCCCACGCCAAGAATTTAACGAGGAAATAACAAAGGGCTACGCTCAATACTACGGCCCCAACGATGTACATAAGGGCGTTATATTCATTAATCGCCGTATTTACAATGGCGCTGATATCATCATTCTTACCATTGATGAGCATCGCATTGTAGGAGGAGTTAAAAATCTTATAGAACGGAATGCGCCCCAAGAATAAGAAGGTTAACAGTACCGTTGCAATAGAATAGATAATCTGTTTAATGCGCAAGGATGGCCATTTAGGTACAAAGGTATGTACCAATGTGCCTCCTAAAAAGCCTAGTAAACATAAAGAACCGACGGTCTTGAGGCTCAATCTAAAGCCTAGCCATAAGGACGTGAGGATATTTTCCATCGTCACAGATGCTAGCTGTGATTGAAATACTGCAAGAAACACGATTCTAAATGCAGTCAACAAAGCAGAGAAAAAGATAAATACCTTAATCTCTGTCTTTATGCCTTCAAATAATCGTTGCCATCGGTTCATCATTAACCCCTAACTGTTTTTCATATAACGTAACTACTCTATACTACCTAACTATAATTATGTTGGATATTTCTTACACTTAGGTCCCTTACATCGCTTGCATTTACCGCATCCGCGGTCGATAGTCCCAGCACTGGCTGATTTTTCAGCATTAGTACTCTCCTGAGCCTTTTTATGGGCCTTACTATTCCATACGGAAACTATCGTTTCTGCTTTTTTTCGGATTTATCTTTTTTCTTATCCTTTTTCTTGTCTTTTTTACCTTTTTTTTCTTCTTTGGACTTTTTATGTTTTTTGTCCTTTTGCTCCTCTTTAGACTTCTTATGGTCCTTAGATTTCTTATCTTCTTTAGATTTTTTTTCGTCCTTGGATTTTTTTACGTCAGTTCCATTAATACGCGCCCATTCATCATCTACGCGTTTCAATTGCTTTTTAAGAAGCTTTTCCATCTTCTTATTAGCTTTATCTGACTCTAAGCCAGACTTACCGAATAATAAAGCATTTACTGCTGTATATGGATCGATGGAGGACATATTTTCTTCATCCATGTGATGGACTTCTAAGCTTTCCACGCCATCTAGTGGATTTACATCCATATGCTCTACAATGTCTTCATCAAGGTCTGATATTTCATGTTGGGAGCTTTCACCAGATCCTGTAAAAAGACCACCCATAGAATGCAATTCGTTCAATTTAATATGGTTCATGCCCACTGTAGAATCATGCTGCACAGGAATATCCGACAATTGGACCTGTTCCATAGCATACATATCGTTAGTATGACTAGCACCCTTGCCAAGATAAGATTTATCAGCAATGATGATATTCTCTTTATCGTCGCCTAACACATTGCCGAACAAATCCTCTTCAAGAGAATCATAGGTATGCAACATGGACATCCGTTTTTGAACCTCTTCAATTTGATTCCACAAATCAACGAGAGAGGATGTATAGTATATGCGTTCCTTAACCTCTAAATATGCTTGGTAAACGATAGCCAATTCAGTTTCATTGAGTCCCTCTTCGGCACCTATTTCTTCAATCATTTGTTGAATTTGTTGATCTCGATCATAACGTTTAATTAAGGCCTTGCGAATACGTTCAATCAATGCTGTGTCGATGATTTCCACGGGTACCTCCAGTCTTCAATACACTCAGCCCTATCCACTAACTTAGTGCATACGAATCAATGTATAGAACCATAAAAAATGATTTGATTTTATAATCTCTAATATATTATTATAGCAGAATTTATCTGCTTTTTCCTTAATAATCTAGGTGAAAGTGCCTTAAAAATAGAATAAAACCTCAATTTGAATGATGTCCTAGTCGTACAAATTAAGAACTACTAAAACAAGACTTCAACATTGAGGTTTCTTACATACTAAATAAAGTTAACTGAATACATTAAAATAAATTAACTGAATATACTAAAATTCGTTCCTTTTCATCGCTTTCTTCAAAGAGATTGCTGCAATCAATAGGTTCTTCTTGTTCGAGTCGCACATGGTTATTTAAGAAGTTTTCTACCTCTTCGTTAACATAGTAGAAAAATAGTTTAATTTCACGCGGATGATGATACAGGGAATCAAAAATATTTCCTAGAACGCGCTTAATCGTATGGAGTGCAAAGGGATTAAAGAAAAAGCAACAATCTGCTTGATCTGGCAATTCATAAAGCGCCGCATCACCTAGCACAAAACTTACACGATTGCGAGCTGCTGGGCTTTCACCATTGGTAAGAGCCTTTTCATACAATCGTTCATCGTATTCGATGCCGATAGAGTGACAGCCCGTTTGGTAAGCCATAAAAATGCTAACACGGCCCTTGCCACTGCCATAGTCGATAAGGGTATGTTTCTTGCGAATATGACCGCTGTTCGCCAAGCGCTCTAGGACGCAATAATCAGTCGGCTCATACGGATGATGCTCCATATCAGACCGACTATCATCGCGGCCTGCTGTCTTTATTTGTAAAACCTGTTCCCATTCCTGTTCTGTTGCCATCTATATAATCCTAATTTATAGTATTACTATCATAAAACTTATTAATTCATGGTAGCCATATAACATTTAAATTTTTAATAGATTGTAATTTTACTAAATTATTTTGTCTAGATAAATAATAAATACGATTAGCTATAATATCAGAAGCACGAACTAAATAATGCTGTTTAGAATTACAAAATACTACATCTACACTGTTTAAATTTTCAAATAGTGGAGGAAAATAAGTGGTATAATTCCAATTATGAGTACCATTTTTAAACTCGCCTTCAAGTGATTCTCTTAATTCGTATCTTCCATTTGTGGCTGTAGAATGTTCATCAACATAAAAATGTAAATCAGTAACTTCTGTTGATTTAATCTCATTATTCTTAATAGCAAATTCAAAAGCATTTTTAACTGCTATTTTATATGCAAAATCTAAATAACGTTGCTTACTCTTTTTATCTTTAAAAATTGAATCAAAAACACTTTTTTGTTTAATAATAACAGCAAATTTACGATAATTATTTAAAGATCTAAATAGGGTACCTTTTTGCTTATTATCTAAAATACATGCTTTCAACTCAATATCTTGTAAACTATTAGATTTTCTTAATGTCCTCTCTACAGAACTATATCTTCTTGTCCAATTATCTTTTTCACTTTTACCAAAACATATAATACCAGCAAATACAAAATAATCATTATGTACTTTATCAAATACACCTGATTCATCTGAATATACAAATATATGCATGATTTATCTCCATAGTAAAAAAACCACCCTTTCGGGTGGTCCCCATGGACGACGATATTACATATCGCTTAAACGCTAATTCGGAGCCACGGGTATACAGCATATCTTATATCTGTATCATTATACTATCACTCCACTATAGCATAGTCAATCTGTTATTCTTATCTATTCTAATATGATATACTAAAGATGTTATATACATTTAAATCATATAAAAAGGAGTGTCTACTTACATGGACAGTGATCTGACCTTAGATTTTATAATTATCGTCGTATTAATCATTGCCAATGGCTTGTTTTCCATGACGGAGTTAGCCATCGTCAATGCTAAAAAACGTAAACTCGAAGAAATGGCAGAGGCAGGCAATGAGCGTGCTAAAAAGGCCTTTGAATTAGCAGAAAATCCAAATAATATGTTTTCTACTATTCAAATTGGTATTACTCTCGTTGGTATTTTAACTGGTTTATATTCTGGTGCGACCTTCTCTGGTCCATTAGAAGAGATTTTAGTAGCTAATATTCCAAGTATTGAACCTTATGCAGCATCCATTAGTTCCTTACTCATCGTTGCTATCATCACCTATTTATCCCTCGTTATTGGAGAGCTCGTACCAAAACGATTGGCTTTAAATAGTCCTGAAAGCATTGCCGTAGTAGTAGCAAAACCGATTTATTGGTTATCTGTAGCATTGAAACCTATCGTTAGCTTCCTCGGCGTTTCCACAGAATTCCTTTTAAAATTACTAGGTGTAACTGTGAAAGAAGAGGCTCCTGTTACAGAATCCGAAATTAACAAGATGCTCACCGAAGGCGTTGCTATGGGTGCGTATGAAGAAGAGGAACCTATCCTTGTGGAAAATATCTTCCACCTAGCAGATATGAACGCTGGTGACATCATGACACCTCGTACACAGCTCAAATGGATTGACCTTAATGGCACAGAGGATGAAATTATGGAAGTCCTCAAAAATGCCAATCATTACCGCATCCCTGTAGGTACCGATTCCTTGGACGAATTAAAAGGTCTCATTACCGTATCTGATGTATTGGTACAAATCATGCAACGTCCTAGCGAACGCTCTATTCATGATATTATTGAATCTTGTTTGAAAGAACCATTACTCATTCCAGAATCCATTACGCTTATGAAATTATTGAATGTACTCCGTACAGAAGGCGTTCACGAAACGATCGTTCTCGACGAGTACGGTGGTTTCAGCGGTCTTGTAACCTTACATGACATCATGGAAGAAATCGTAGGTCTCATGCCTTCCGGTGAAGAAGAAATTAAGGAAGAAGAAAATAAAATCATCGAACGTGAAGACGGCTCCTGGCTTGTAGATGGACTTCTCGACGTAGACGAATTCAAAGAATTCTTCCACATCGATGAAGAATTACCAGGCGAGGAAAAAGACTTGTACAAAACAATGGGCGGTCTATTAAACGTTCTCTTTGGTCGCATTCCAAAAGAATTAGACAAAGCAAAATGGAATGGCTATACCTTTGAAGTAGTAGATATGGATAACACCCGTATCGACAAAATTCTTGTAACCTATGAAGAACCTATCGTAGTACAAGAAACAGAAGAAAAAGAATAATACCTACTAGCTTGTAGACTTATGAGCATTGTAGATTTATAAAGAGTGAGTTCTCCAGTGGAGGACTCACTTTTTTGTATACCCCCTAGCCGTTTACATATAAATATAGTATTATTAAATTGTATAAAATATATAATAAAATCTAATAGATTTAATAGAACTATTATCTACTATATATCTAATAGCTAAATTAGATATATTCTCATAAAATATATAGTCCTATGAATGCTACCTATATGTAGTTGTGTGTCATAGGACTTATGTGTGGTATAAAGGAGAGATTCTATGAATCAACGAGTCATAGCAACCATAGGAGCCCTCTTAATAGGGACTGCTATAATCAGTGGTTGCGGATCTGAAAAGCAACCGGAGGATACTAGCCTCAAGGTGCGTACCATCACCATCGGTGAAGAATCTGGTACTACTAGTGCTGGCTATGCAGGCACTATCCATAATAAAACGGAAACAAACTTAGCCTTTCAAATTGGGGGTCGCGTCATCAACAAATTTGTAAATGTCGGTGATGTGGTGCAAGCAGGCCAAGTAATTGCTCAAATCAATGGTTCCGATACATCAGCTCAAGTACAAAATGCTGAGGGTGCTGTGAAAGCTGCTCAATCAGCCTATGAATTAGCAGAAACTAATGCTAAACGATATCGCGAACTCTACGCGCAACAAGCGATTAGTAAGTTGCAATTAGACCAAGCAGAAAACCAATTGAATGCCACATCTGCGCAATTACAACAAGCACAGGCCAGCCTCAACTTGAGTAGTAATCAAAATAGCTATACCAATTTAACAGCCCCTGATACAGGTATTATCACTGCTTTCAATATTGAAACAGGCCAAGTCGTAGCAGCTGGTCAAAGCGTTGGTACCTTAGCGGCTGGTCACGACCCAGAAGCAGTCATTGCCCTACCAGAACAAGAAATGACCAAGATTCATGTAGGTAGTCCTGCTACTATTACATTCTGGGCTCTACCAGATGTAACTGTGCAAGGTGTGGTGCGAGAAATTTCACCGGTTCCTGACCCTGTGGCAAGAACGTATACCGTAAAAATTACCTTACAAAACCCTCCTAAAGAGGTACAACTAGGTATGACGGTCAATGCAAATCTATCTACCACAGATAGCACCAATATTTCTATTCCATTAACAGCTCTTGTGAAAGACTCTAACGGCAATAATGCCGTATATATTATCCGAGATAAAAAGGCTCATCTCGTGCCGATTAAGACTGGTGAATTCGGTAAGAACTCCGTCATCGTTACATCTGGTTTAGCTAAGGGCGACATTATCATCACCGCAGGTACCCAACAATTACAAGAAGGGACGGCGGTTAGTCAATGAAACAATTTAACTTAGCCGAATGGGCCCTCAAACATAAGTCCATTATCTATTACTTCATGGCTGTGCTCCTCACCTTTGGCATCTTCTCATACAACCACATGGGCCGTATGGAAGACCCAGACTTTACGATGCGCACCATGGTGGTCGGCGTTGCTTGGCCGGGGGCTTCCCCACAAGAAATGTCGGATCAGGTAACGGACAAATTAGAAGAAAAACTGCGCGACCTACCTGGCGTGGATTATACAAAATCTTTTACAGATGGCAGCAAATCAGTTATTTATATTAATCTGAAAGAAAATCTACCATCCGATAAAATCCGTCCCGCTTGGGAAGAAGCACGGAATATGATCAACGACGAATGGAAATCACTTCCGCAAGGCGTTCAAGGGCCGACTATTAACGATAGATTCGATGATGTATACGGCATTATCTACGCCATTAGCGGCGATGAATTCTCCTACGAAGAAAAGCGTCAACAAGCGGAAGACTTAAAACGTCAGCTGTTATCTGTTCCAAATGTTAAGAAAATCAGCCTTATTGGGGTTCAACAACAAACCCTTAATGTAACAATTAATAAAGATAAACTGGCATCCTATAAAATCAGTACTCAACAGCTTTTAACGGCTATCAAACAGCAAAGTATGATGGTGCCAGCTGGTATGATTACGACGGATACAAATAATGTATATCTCCGAGTAAACGGTCTATTCGATAGTCCACAAGCCGTACAAGATATGCCAATTCGCATTAATAATCAAACCTTGCGCCTCGGCGACATGGCTGATGTAACCATGTCCTACCAAGATCCTAGTGCTCCTCAATTCTACTATGAAGGCAAGCCAGCTATAGGTATTGCCATCTCCATGGATGCAGGGGCTAACAATGTAGAATTTGGTGAAGCTATCGATAAAAAGCTAGCAGAATTGAAGAAAACTATACCTGCAGGCCTTGAACTCAATCAAGTATCTAATCAGCCACATATTGTTAAGGAATCCATCGGCGATTTCTCTCAATCTCTATTTGAAGCCATCGCCATCGTATTGCTTGTAAGCTTTGCATCCCTTGGATTACGTACAGGTGTCGTCGTAGCCCTCACCATTCCAGTCGTTGTATCTACCACATTCATCTTGATGTATGAAGCGGGCATTTACTTGCACAAGGTTAGCCTTGGTGCTCTTATCTTATCGCTAGGCCTTCTCGTAGATGATGCCATTATCGTTGTAGAAATGATGAGCGTTAAGCTCGAAGAAGGTTGGGGTCACTTTAGATCTGCTACCTTCGCTTACCAATCAACAGCCTTCCCTATGCTATCTGGTACGCTTATTACCTGCGCTGGCTTCTTGCCATTAGCATTAGCACAAGGTATGGTAGCAGAATTTACAAAATCTCTATCCATCGTTGTATTTATGGCTCTCATCCTATCTTGGTTCGCCTCTGTTCTCGTCAGCCCTGTTCTCGGCTATAAAATCATAGAAAACAAGGCTCCAAAACCTGAATCCGAATGGACCAAACGAGACCGTATCATGCACAATCTCAGTGTTACATTCTATGATAAATTTGAAAGACTGTTACATTGGGCTTTAGGACATCATAGGGTAGTATTACTCATCACCTTAGGTGCCTTTGTGTTGTCTCTACTTTCACTACCATTGATCAAGCAGGAATTTTTCCCATCATCAACGCGTAATGAAATCATCGTATCCATGCAATTTCCTCAAAGTTCATCCATTGAATACACTGCAAATCAAGCAAAAATCATCGATGAACATTTACAAGGTAACGAACACATTTCAACCTTTACATCCTATATAGGACAAGGTTCTCCGCGTTTCGTTCTCACCTTGGAACCTGAATTGCAACGAAATAACTTCTTGCAGTACGTTATCGTTACAAAATCCTTAGAGGATCGAGATAAACTATATGATGAATTAACTTCTTATTTAAATGAAAAATTCCCTTCAGCCCTCGTAAATGCTCAATTTGTACAAATTGGCCCACCATCTAAATATCCAGTAATGCTCCGCGTAGCAGGTCCTGATCAAAAGGTGGTAAAAGACATTGCGAACCAAGTAAAAAGCAAAATGCAAGGTGACAAGGATTTACAGAATATAGCCTTTGACTGGCCAGATACGGAACCAGTAGCTAACATTCATATCGATCCTAACAAGGCCCGCCTACTCGGCATCGATAGCTATGCTGTATCCTTACACTTGCAAAGTTTATTATCTGGCACTAAATCTGGGGAATACTATGAAGGTAATCAAACAATTCCTGTTACATTCCGTTTAGGAGATAATGAGCAACATAACTTAAGTGCTCTATCCTCCTTACCAATTCAAACAGGCAATGGTTCCTACGTACCGCTTAGTCAAATTGCAACTATCACTATGACCCAAGAGGATGGTATTATCTGGCACCGAAATATGATGCCAACTATTAGCATTCACGCCAATGTAAAAGCTGGTGTTTTAGGCAATGCGAAAACAAAAGAGGTTTATAAATCCTTACAAGACATTCGCGATTCCTTGCCTACAGGCTATACCATTGAACTTGATGGAGCCGCTGAAAAGAGTGTCACAGCTGTACAAAATCTAGTAACACCAATGCCAATTATGCTCTTTGTGATCATGACAATCCTCATGTTCCAATTAAAGCGCATTGCCCTTATGTTCATGGCTTTGCTCACAGCACCTCTCGGATTAATCGGCGTCGTATTAGCTCTCAATATTACGAGAACGCCATTAGGTTTTATGGCTATTCTAGGTATCATCGCCCTTTCGGGTATGATCATCCGTAACTCCATTATCTTGTTAGACCAAATTGAAATCCACAAAGCAGAAGGACAAAAACCACTTGAAGCGATTATCAACTCCGCTACACTTCGTTTCCGTCCGATCATGCTCACCGCTATCGCAGCGATTTTAGGCATGATTCCTCTTATGGGATCTGTATTCTGGAGTCCACTTGCTATCGCCTTTAGTGGAGGCTTACTAGTGGCAACAGTGCTAACACTTATCGTATTACCAGTCATGTATGCAACATGGTATAAGGTTAAATAAATAATATAAATAGATATCTATTATAATCTAATAATTGATTGACTACTAATTCTGATAATGTTAATATAACTTTGACAAGGGAATTAAATAAGTTGCAATGTATTCACGCAACAAATAAAAAACAGCAGGGTGGCAGCCCTGCTGTTTTTTATTACCTTACATACATATCCCTATTTTAAAATAGAACAGGCCTATTCTATTTTTTATGAGTACTATACATACCTTTTTTAAATTAGTACACGCCTATTCTATTTTTTAAGAGCCCATTTATTACATACCAAAGGAGCTGTAACAGAATGCGGTGAAACCGCATTTTAGTTGCAGTCTTTTTAAAATATAGAAAATACCAAGGCTTTTAAAGTAATACGTTCTTTAAAGCTCTTGGTATTTTTCATTTTTAAGTGCACTTAAATAAGTCCTAATCAAATTAAAATTTTTTGGATTTAAGCTACTTCTTTTATCTCGAATAAGATCTTGTTAATTCGGCCAGATTGTATTCTGTTATGTAATTTTGCAAGATTAAATCCCATTGCTAGAATATAGAGTATTTTATGAACATTATCTTTACGGTGATGGTTAAATCGTTTAAATTGAAAGTCCCCTTTAAGTACACCGAAGGTACCTTCCATTTGTATGGAACGATTAGTCCGTAATTGTATGCCTTCGGCACTTATTAATCGCTTTTGGTTAGCTGCCAATAATGCATCATATGCTGGATTCGTTTCAATTTGTTTAGGATTAGATGCATTCCATATTTTGGCATATGGCTGGCATTCTTTACGAAGACCACAGCGAGGATTGATAGGAACGTACTGGACTGCACAGTATTCTACAAATATCGATATAGCAAATGCACGAGTAAAACGATATTCACTGGGAAACCATAAAAAATAACATAGGAATTAATTTAATCAAACAGACATATTACAGTAGATTTAA
>OGEJ01000226.1_pt1 | contig 29164 bp, 25 predicted proteins | sample 1570701 | NCBI WGS metagenome assembly OGEJ01 (sample SAMEA2582140, study PRJEB24529) | metagenome | biome: Human gut stool | place: China | collected 2011
TCTTTGCCCCATAGCTGAATCCAGCAATAGGCTGGAACCCTTTCAGAAATCCAAAAACAACAAGAGTTCCCATAGAAGTAATTCGCGTGACTGCCCCCATGCCTGCGATGACCGAATCGCCATAATTGCTGGACGCGCGGTTAATTAGCGCAATCGAAAGACTTGTCAGCAGTTGGAACACCAAAGTGGGAACTCCAATTTTTAAAATTTCCGTCATCATTTGCCTCGTAGGAGAAAACTCTTTTATGCTGAACGTAAATACGCTTTTTTTGCGAAGAACATAGGTGAGATAAACAAGCGTGGATACCATTTGCGAAATTGCTGTGGCGATTGCTGCACCTTCTACTCCCATGTCCAAAATGTAAATGAAAAGAGGGTCTAATCCGATGTTCAATACGGCTCCCAATAGCAAGGCACACATGGTCGTTTTTGCTGCACCCTCGCTACTTACAATATTGTTCATTGTTACATTAAATACATTGAAAATACAGGACAGCACATAAATTCTTGCATATGTCGAGGCATACGGCATAATCGTTTCCGTCGTGCCCAACATTCCCAAAATTGGTTTAAGGAAAATCGTAGAAAGTAGGATGATAATAGCACCAATCAGAATACTGCTATACAGTGCGGTGCTTGCCACTTTATCGGCGGTATCTTTATCTCCGCGCCCTAATAGTCTTGACAGATAGGATGCGGCTCCGTTACCGAACATAAGACCTAAACCAACCACAACTTGTCCCAACGGAAATACGATAGAAATAGCACCCATTTGACTTTTTCCCAAACCAGCCACAAAATAGGCATCCACCAGATTATAGAGTGCGTTGATCAACATCCCAATCATAATCGGTATGCCGAGAGCCATCAGAGCTTTGGGGATAGGCGCACTGCCCAAAAGCTCAAGTTTGTTGTTGCGTTCATTCATTGTTAAAACTCCTTTCGTTTCTTCAGGTATAATTTACAGTAGTGTAGGTTATAGTACTACACCGTATAAATAATAGTACTATAATTTATAGTATATGTCAAGAGGTGAGGCAATTTATCTTGACAAAAAGTATAAAATACAATACTATATTTTATAGTGAATTTGACGGTGTTCTTTTATTCAGAAAACATAACGAAAGGGCATGATTCCACATGGCAACCATAGATTTAATTGTATTGGGAATATTGAAAAAGGAGCCAATGAGTGCCTACGATATTCAAAAGTTAGTAGAATATAGAAACATATCCAAATGGGTAAAAATCAGCACTCCATCCATTTATAAAAAAGCCATTCAGCTAGAAGAAAAGGGGCTAATCCGAGGCGAAATCGTAAAAGAAGGGAAGATGCCAGAAAAAGTGATTTATTCCCTGACGGATGCCGGAGAAGCAGAATTTGAACGGCTCATGTTTGAGATTTCTGAAAAACCCATTAACATTTTTCTAGACTTCAACGCAGTTATTGTGAATTTGGATTCCTTGCCACCTGAAAAACAAAAATCGTGTATAGCAGAAATTGAGGAAAATATTAGTACCTTAAAATCCTATCTGGAATATAATATACAGAAAAAAGAAAATGAACCCAGCATTCCCGCAACAGGTATGGCTGTTTTGCGTCAGCAGTATGTACTGGTGGAAGCAATCCAAGCATGGATTGCTTCATTAAAAGAGAATTAACAATTCATCATCATGCGAAAGACCAGAAACTTTGAGTGGCGCTGGTCTTTTATCTATGAATTATAAACTTCAACCAACCTGCATATAGCAACATTCCAGGGGCAAAGTATGAATTATAAGGCCCATATCCCTCCAGCGTGAGGGAGAAGATATGGCGCACCACTTCGGCGGCTTCTTCGTCCAGACGCTGCAGCCTCTCACCCAGAGGCTGCAGCGTCCTTTTTATATCGGAATGTTTGCAGGGAAACTCTGGGCTTATGACAGGGTAACGATGAACGCACCGGTTTATACCGAACCGCTATTAACGCATATTCCCATGACCACAACCATGAAGTATAATCGTAACCAGTTTCAGTTTATAACGAGTTTCTGAAATTTCTGGATTCTTATTGGGCGGTTCCACGAGAACAACAAACAATTACACCAGCGCAGATGCGAGTGTTAAAGTGCGCTGAGATCTATATTTAACCCTTTTCTTCTGAAAGCAAATACAATTCATTATAGCTCAGTTGACTATATTGTACAATATGGATATAATATAATTAGAATTTTACTATTATGTATAGGTCACACAGGAGCAGGAGGTGCTTTTATGAATATCCGTCCATCCGCAGCGATTCGCCAGAACTACAACGAGATTGCTGATTTGTGCAGAGAAACCGCCGAGCCGATTTTTCTCACCAAGAACGGCGAGGGTGACTTGGTCGTCATGGACATCGAAACCTACAACCGCCGGGAAAAAATGCTGAAGCTCCGTGAGGAGCTGCTTTCCGTGGAAGAGGACCGGATGCATGGAAGCGAGGGCTATTCGGTTGATGAGGTCACTTCCATGATGCGCAGTGCGATCAAGGAGGCCGCCGGACATGGAGCAGCAAAATAAATATCGCGTGATCGTGTCAGCACGGACTGCTCAGATGCTGGTGTCCCATGCCGCATTTCTGGCACAGGCCAGCCCTGCGGCAGCAGAGCGGCTTACGGTCGAATTTGAAAAGGCTGCAAAATCTTTGGAGCAGATGCCGCAGCGCTGCCCGTGGCTCAAAGGCGAATACATTCCTAAAAATGCTTACCGATTCATCTTGTTTGAAAAACGCTATATGTTCATCTTCCAGATCGTAGATAATACGGTTTATGCGGATTATATAGTAGATTGCAGACAGGATTACGGCTGGCTCACCCGATAATCAACAAAGGCGGTGGCTTCCCTATTGTGGGAGACCACCGCATAACATGAGACGATATGGGATTTCAAATCCTTTTGCAGTAGACTATTCAATACATCGAAAAAATCGGAATGAAGTGTGCAAATGGTGCACAAGGAGTTTTTTCAAGAATTTGCTATGCCAGTTATAGATACAGCATGGTTTTTCGAGCAGCCGGGAAAATCGAAAAATGTACAGCAGCACTTGATCATCCACAAAATCTCATCGGGTATGTCGATTCTTCTAAGGGCGTTGTTTTGAATGAAAATGCAAACTACCAATGGTGGCATTCAACTCTTCAAGAAAAATGTTTCTGCTGCAAAGAGCTTCTCACCTGCTTTAATATGCGCTGCAAAAAGAAAACTTTAATTGATGGTCTTGTAGATTCGACTTGCTCCAGTGTATCACTAAAAATCTACTAAGAGGGAAATGGTATGCTATATTACATTAAGAAAACATGGAAAAATTCGTTTTTGACGATTCTGTGTCAAGTGATTTCATATAGCATTGAAGTTTTTGCGGCTCTTGCCTCCATGAAGATGCTGGATGGTCTATTGGCACAGGATACGCAGCTTTTCCTTTTTGGACTGGTTGCGCATTTGGGAGTTTGGGCAATCAGCTTTCTGGCATCTCATATGGAAACGGTTTTTCACTACCGAGCACAGCGTCAAATCAACGAGTTGGAACGAAAAGATATGGTTGAAATGCTTTTGAAAAAAAGCTATTCTGAATACTATGCAGAAGAAAGCGGATCTTATTTATCAGGATTCACGAATGACATAGCGCAAATGGAGCAGCTAGGCTGGGAGCCTCTTTTGGGTATGTTTGGTGTTCTGGCGCAGATTGTTTCCAGCTTGATTGCGCTTTTTTATCTTCATTGGAGTTTACTTGTCGTATCAATTATCTTTGGTATTCTGATGGTTCTTTTACCCCGAATTTTCAATCAGAAGCTGGAAAATGCCGGAAATATTTGCTCTAGGCTTCAGGCAGAAGCAGTCAGCCAATTTAAGGAGCTTTTGGCGGGATACGATGTTCTTCGGTCTTTTGGAAAAAAAGAACGAATGGTTTACGGAACAGAAACTGCAAATGAGCAAATGGAAAGCCCAAGGTATCATTTGAAGGTGCTAAAAAGTGCTATTGGAAACGGAATGGGCTTTCTTAGCGTTGTTTTTCAAGTTTCGGTTCGCTTATTGGCTGGTATTTTGATTTTGATGGGAATCTTAAACCTTTCCGTTATGGTAAGTGTTTCAACGATTTGCTCCAATGTATATAACGGATTAAAGCAGCTAGTAAATCTTCAGCTATCATTGACTTCTGGAAAGCCTTATTTTGAAAAGCTGTCTAATCACAGAGATACCGCCTCGCATGACAATAAGAAAAGTCTACCGGCATTTTCACGTTCGATTTCCGTCGAAAATCTTTCGTTCAGCTATGGTAAGAAAACTGTTCTGAATCATGCTTCATTCAGTTTTGAAAAAGGAAAAAAGTATGCTTTGACAGGACCTTCTGGATGTGGAAAGAGTACTCTTCTGAAAATTTTACTGGGATGGCTCCCAGACTACACAGGATACGTTTGTTTTGACGATATCGATATTCATACGGTTGCCACGGAGCAGCTTCAACAGCAGATGAGTTACATTGAGCAAAATGTATTCTTGTTCAATGCGTCTATCCGCGAAAACATTCTGTTGGGCGAAGATTTTACGGAAGAACAGTTAAGAAAAGCCATCCATGACAGCGCACTTGAAAATGATCTGATGTCTATGCCAAATGGGTTGGATACCCTCGTGGGCGAGGGAGGATGTAATATTTCAGGCGGTCAAAAACAACGAGTTGCGATTGCGCGTGCCTTGATTCATAATCGTTCTATCCTGCTGGTGGATGAAGGCACAAGCGCATTGGATGCACAGAACGCTGACCGTGTGGAAAAGAGCCTGCTAGCCAATCCAAACCTGACGCTGATCCTTATTAGTCACCACCTGACTCCGGAACGGAAGAAACAGTTTGATAAGGTCTATGAACTGAGTACAGCTTTGAACGCTTAAATAACAAAAACAGGGTGCGCCCACCCGGACGCACCCTGTAAAAATCCACACGCGATAAGTAAGGCAGGGAGTTCCCCAACGGAACTTCCTGTTTTTCTTTGGTTGTAATCTGAGCCTGCTCCGCACTCTGCAAGCATTTCTTTCAAAAGCCGCGCCCGTTTTACGTGTTCGGAAGGGCGGGTATGATTGTAATCATACAGCCGTTCCTCCGTAAACACTTTTGACAAATTCCAGTGATTTTGTGCATATTTTGTTGTATTGTCTCCATATACATTCCGGCGGAAGCCTCTATAATCTATAATAGGTACTGCGTCCTGCGCAACACCTTATATTGTGTGGAGAAAGGAAGTATATGGAACCTAACAAGGAAGCAAATAAGCTACGGATCAGCTACCGCTACTATGAGCTGCCGGAGGGTGAGCTGGTGCAGGCCATCACAGGAGAGGACTGGGTCTGCACCTATGGCACCTATGCCGAGGATGTCCATTTCCACAATGTTATGGAGATCGGTATCTGCCGCTGGGGGCAGGGTCTCATGGTTCTGGAAGATCGGCACATCGACTATACCGATGGTGCAGTCACAGTGGTTCCCGCAAACTGTCTGCACACGACCTTGAGCCGGGATAAAAGCCTGAACTCATGGGAATATCTCTTCTTTGATCCCGCCGGAATCCTGAACAGTGCCTTTCCGAACGACCCTCTGTTTGTAGAATCTGTCCTGCACCGGCTCTCCAGTGAGGCTCTATGCCTTCCGCAAGAGGATGCAGTAGAACTGGAACGGCTTATTACCATGGTGCTGAACGAATGCCAGACAAAGCATGAGTACCATAAAGCCGTGGAACAGAATCTTATGACATCGCTGCTGCTCCTGATCACCCGCAGCTATACGGAGAAGAAAACCCATATCCGCCCCATGACGGTTGGACTGCAGCAGATCATGCCCGCCATTGAATACATCGGGATGCACTATATGAATCCAATCTCCGGGGAAGATCTTGCGTCCATCTGTTCCTTGAGCGAGGCGCAGCTGCGCCGTAAGTTCAAAGAATATCTCAATATGTCGCCAGTCGAATATCTGACGATGGTACGAATCCAGAAAGCCTATGAACTGCTCAATTCCACCAATTATCCCATGACGGAGGTTGCTCTGCGGGTCGGATATCAGGATGTTTCCTCCTTCAACCGCAATTTTCAGAAGATCATGGGTGTTTCTCCATACCAGTATAAGAAAAACAACAGCGACTACCGCGGTCGGGTATTGGACAAGAAGATCTCTGCCAAGAAAGGATGGAAGCATCCCTCCGATCCATAAGAGAAAGACTTCTTGGCATTGTGCCAAAGAAAGCCTTTCTTCTTTGGACAAGCTGACGAAACCACCGTTTTGTGTGCAGAAACACGGCTGGATTCTGATTGAATCTGCGTGTTTTTTGATTGGATGCACCCGCATTTCAATCGCAAAACCTGTTACAATGACTATAACAAACGAGGGTTTGGAGAAAAGAATTGTTCAACTTGTGAATGCGTTCCATTCTTTCTCCAAATTTCTCGGATCCGTCAACTTTTTCAAGGTTTCATGAATGAAGGAGAAGGCATTATGAAAAAGATCTCGCGTCGCGCATTTCTGTCCGTTATGGCTGCCGCAGGTGCAGCTGCAGCCCTGACCGCTTGCGGTGGCGGCTCTGGCTCTTCCACTGCTGCTTCCGGCGGTGCAAGTGTTGGCGGTTCTCAGCCGGGTGGTCACAAGCTGACTGCCTACGCATGGGATAAGAATTTCAATATCCCCGCTCTGAACGCTGCTGCCGCAGACTACAAGGAGAACGTTGACCCGGAGTTTGAGCTGGAGGTGATCGAGCAGTCCGGCGGCGGTGACATTGAGAATGCCATCACGCTGGCAGGTTCCGCACACGATTATTCCAATCTGCCCGACATCGTGCAGTTCCAGGATCACTACATCCAGCGTTATGTTGCCGACTACCCGGATGCCTTTGTTCCCGTGGAGGGCGCAGACATTGACTGGGACGGCTTCAGCAAGGAAAAGCTGTCTTACTCCATCGTAGACGGCGTCCATTACGGCGTTCCCGTGGACAACAGTACTGTTATCTTTGCATACCGCACCGACCTGCTGGCTGAAGTCGGCAAGACCGTGGACGATATGACCGGCATCAAGTGGTCCGATCTGACCGATATTGGTGAGCAGGTCTACGCAAAGACAGGCAAATACCTGTTCTCCACCAGCGCAGACGGCGGCGATCTGGTCTACATGATGATGCAGTCTGAGGGCGTTGCCGAGTTCAAGGACGGAGAGCCTTGGATCACCGGGAACGAAACGCTGCATCGTGTCTGCGAGACCATCGTGGATATGGGCAAGCGCAAGGCCTGCTATCTGGCAAACAGCTGGAGCGACTACATCGACCAGAGCATTCAGGGCGACATGGTCGCCGGTGTGCTGAACGGCAACTGGATCATCCCCACTATGGAGGCTGTCACCGAGAACTCCGGCAAGTGGGAGATCACCACCATTCCTACGCTGGACGGCGGCGAGGGCTATGCCTCCAATGGCGGCTGCGGCCTGTACATCACTGCCAACTGCGGCAATGTTGATCTGGCAAAATCCTTCCTCGCATACACCTTCGGCGGCAGCACCCAGACCTATGATAACGCCCTGCGTGACGGCGGCGTTGTCACCACGGTTCTGAAGTGTGCAGACTCCGATGTTTACAACGAGGGCGTTGCGTTCTTCAACAATGAGCCGATTTACAAGCAGATCGTTGAGATGGGTTCTCATGTTCCTGTGATCGAGCAGAGCGATTACCACTTCCGCGCTGGCGTTTACCTGATCACTGCTATCATCAACACCGTCAACGGCTCCAAGCTGGACGATGAACTGGCAAATGCTGAACAGCAGCTCCGCTTCGAGATGGGTCTTTAAGACCTTCTGATTCATCCGAAGGAGGGTTTGACATTGAAGAACGAAAAAAGCGGTTCTCTGATGGCAAAACAGCGTCGTGCGGGCTGGTATTACCTGATGCCCGGCACGGTCCTTATTACCATCATGAGCTTTATCCCCATCATCAACGGTTTTCTGACCTCCCTGAAAACGGGTTCCAGTGCAAACATGAAGTGGGCCAGCCCGCTGACCTACAACTATACCCGAATGTTCAAGGATGCACTGTTCCTGCGCTCGATGGGAAACACCTTCCTGTATCTGGTCGTGGAGGTTCCGATCATGCTGATTCTGGCAATCCTGCTGGCACAGCTGCTGAACAATCACGATTTGAAGTTCAAGGGATTCTTCCGCACCTGCGTATTTCTGCCCTGTGCAACTTCTCTGGTTTCGTACTCCCTGATTTTCAAATCCCTGTTTGCAACGGACGGTCTGATAAACACGGTTTTGTGCAAGCTGGGCATCCTGCAAACGCACTACAACTTCCTCGGCAATCCCACCAGCGCAAAGATCATCATTATTCTGGCTCTGATCTGGCGTTGGACGGGCTACAACATGGTGTTCTTCTTGGCCGGTTTGCAGAACATCGACTACTCGGTGTACGAAGCAGCCAAAATTGACGGTGCCAACGGCTGGCAGACGTTCTGGAAGATCACTGTTCCGCTGCTGATGCCCACCATCGTGATGACCGCCATCATGTCCATCAACGGCACCTTGCAGCTGTTCGATGAGTCGGTCAACCTGACTGCCGGCGGTCCGGCGAATGCAACGATCACCATGTCGCACTACATCTACAACAACTCCATGGGTCAGGGCGTTGCAAACTTCGGCTATGCTTCGGCATTGTCCTTCGTCATCTTCGTGATGGTTGCCATCCTGTCCTTTATCAGCATGAAAGCAGGTGACAAGCGTGACTAATACAGCAGAAACCCACGCACTTGTGCAGCGTGAAAAAGGCAGGAAGCATATGATCCAGCGCAGACTGATCCCTGCTTACCTCTTCCTGATCATCATCTCGTTCCTTTCGGTTTTCCCGCTGTTGTGGATGATCTCTGCGGCGACCAATACCTCACTGGATGTTGCCCGCGGCAAGATCATGTTCGGCACCTATGCGATGCAGAACTTCAAAAATCTGATCGCATCGCAGAATCTGGCAGGTGCCATGGGCAACTCCTTCCTGTATGCGATCGTGCAGACCGTGATTTCCATGTTCGTCTGCTCTCTTGCAGGATTTGGTTTTGAGTTGTATCATGATAAGAACAAGGACCGCTTGTTCAGCATCCTGCTGCTCGCCATGATGGTGCCGCAGGTTGCCACGATGGTTCCTTTGTTCAAGATGATGTCCAGAGCCGGTTTGCTGAATAGTGTCTGGGCGTTCATCCTGCCCAGCATTTCCACTCCGTTCCTGATCATGATGTTCCGACAGAACTCCCGCAACTTCCCCAACGATCTGATGCAGGCAGCTCGTATTGATGGCCTGAGTGAAACGGGCATCTTCTTCCGGATGTATGTTCCCATCATGAAATCCACCTATGCGGCGGCTGCGGTCATCACGTTCATGAACGCATGGAACGCTTACCTGTGGCCGAAGGTCGTTATGACCGATAACCGTGCACAGACCATGCCGATGCTGATCGCCAACATTGCGGCCGGCTACTCCATCGACTACGGTATGTTGATGATGGGCGTTCTGTTCTGCTCCATCCCCACCATGATCGTGTTCTTCGTTCTACAGAAGCAGTTCGCAGAGGGCATCACCGGCGCGGTGAAGTAATTCTCTGTCTTTCCGCCATCCACTTTTTCTCCTTCATCTCCTGTTCCCCCAGAGGAATCCCCATCTCCTCTGGGGGACGATGAAGGAATTTTTTCAATCACATAATACGGTAAATGAGGAACAATATGGCTGCATTTGATTTTGCAAAAGTAAAAGACCCCACCTTTTTCAAGGAAAACGTGCTGAATGCTCATGCAAGTTTCCGTACTTACGCTTCCCGCGAAGAATATCGGACAGGCTCCTCTTCTTTGGCGCTGAAGCTGGACGGCATCTGGAAATTCGCCTACGCAAAGAACTACACCAGTGCCATCCCCGGCTTTGAAAAGACGGATTACGATTGCAGCGGCTGGGATGACATTCATGTTCCGGCACACATCCAGATGGAGGGCTACGACATTCCTCAGTATGCGAATGTTCAGTATCCGTGGGATGGCCGTGAAGAGGTACAGCCGGGCGAGATCCCGCAGCGGTTCAATCCGGTGGCAAGCTATGTAAAATACTTCGAGCTGCCGGGATCCATGGAGGGCAAGCCCGTCCACATCGAGTTCGAGGGTGTGGAAAGCGGCATGGCTCTTTGGCTGAACGGGTCTTATGTGGGTTACACCGAGGACAGCTTCTCCGCACACGCATTCGATCTGACTCCCTATCTCCAGCCGGGCATGAACAAACTTGCCGTGCAGGTGTTCAAGTGGACTTCCTCCAGCTGGTGCGAAGATCAGGACTTCTTCCGCTTCTCCGGCATCTTCCGCAGCGTGTGGCTGTACGCCATCCCCACCGTGCATCTGGAAGATGTATCCGTCAAAACGCTGTTTGCCGGGGATGATTTCGCTCATTCCACGCTGGAAGTTGCACTGCAGGTGGAGGGTAAGGGCGCAGCCCGTCTGACCCTGCGCCGCAGTGAGCTGGAAGTGTTCTCCGAAAAAATCCCGCTGAGCGGCGGTTCTGCTCTGTTCAGCCATGCGGTGGAGAACCCCCACCTGTGGAGTGCAGAGGACCCGGCTCTGTATGAACTGGAGATCGAGCTGCTGGACGATGCAGGCCATCCGGTAGAGGTGACCGGGCAGAAAGTCGGTTTCCGCAAGTTCGAGCTGAAGAACAATCGGATGCTGCTCAACGGTAAGCGCATCGTGTTCAAGGGTGCCAACCGTCATGAGTTCAGCTCCATTACGGGTCGTGCTGTGGGCGTACACACCCATGAGGAACTGCTTCGGGACATCATCACCATGAAGCAGAACAACATCAATGCCATCCGCACCAGCCATTACCAGAATCAGGATGCACTGTACGACCTGTGCGACGAGTATGGTCTGTATCTGATCGCAGAGAACAATCTGGAATCCCATGGCACATGGGACATCCATCAGGCGGGCATTCGCGGCATCGAGGGCGTTCTGCCCAATGATAAGCCGGAGTGGAAGGCTGTCTTGTTTGACCGCATGAATTCCACTTACCAGCGTGACAAAAACCATCCTGCTGTTCTGATCTGGTCTCTGGGCAACGAATCGTTTGGCGGCGAGACCCTGCTCCAGATGGCAGAGATGGTCCGCCGCTTTGATGACACCCGTCTGGTGCATTACGAAGGTGTGGTCAATGATCCCCGCTTCCTCGAAACCACCGATATCGAGAGCCATATGTACAGCACGGTGAAGGACATTAAAGAGTATCTGGCACAGGGCGATAAGCGGCCTTATATCGAGTGCGAATATTCTCATGCTATGGGCAACTCCAACGGTGCTTTGCACAAGTACACGGAGCTTGCTGACCAGAAGGACTGCGGCTATCAGGGCGGCTTCATCTGGGATTACATCGACCAGTCCATCTGGAAAAAAGACCGCTACGGCAAGTGGTTCCAAGCCTACGGCGGCGACTTCGGCGAGCGTCCTACCGACTATAATTTCAGCGGGAACGGCATTGCCTACGGTGGTGATCGTGCTCCTTCTCCCAAGATGCAGGAGGTCAAGTTCTGCTATCAGAACATCGCCGTTTCCATCGGCAACTCTGGCTTCGAAGTCTGGAACAAGAACCTGTTCACCTCTACGGGTGCTTTCGACTGCGTTGCTCTGCTGCACCGTGATGGAAAGCTGTATCAGCAGCAGGAACTGACCAATATTGATGTTGCTCCCGAAGAGCGTTCCAGCTTCCCGCTGCCGTTTATGGTCCCTGCGCTCCCCGGTGAATATGCGGTGACCATCAGCTTCCGTTTGAAGGCGGACACCAGCTGGGCAAAGAAGGGGCACGAAGTCGCCTTTGGACAGGGTGTCATCGCTGTGGTCCGTTCCATTCCCAGCAAGAAGGTCACGCCGTTTACCGTTACGCACGGTACACACAACATCGGTGTCCGGGGTGAGAATTTCGATGTTTTGTTCTCCGATCTGAACGGCGGTCTGACTTCCTACCGCTATGCCGGCAAGGAGATGATTCAGGAGATCCCCCGGCCCAACTTCTGGCGCGCTCCCACCGACAACGACTGCGGCAACAACATGGGCGGCGTTCGCGGTCAGTGGAAGCTGGCAAGCCTGTACGCTACCGCCAAGGGCATCGGCAAGGAGATTCCGTCTGTTCATGGCGGCACCATCCTCCAGAATCCCACCTGCGAGGTGGAAGCCGACAGCGTGGTCGTGACCTATCTCTATAACCTCCAGACCAGCCCCGCAGCAGAGTGCAGCCTGCAGTACCGTGTGTTCGGTGATGGCCGCATCCAGACCACCCTGCACTATGACCCGGTGGAAGGACTTGCAGCAATGCCGGAGTTCGGTGTGCTGTTCAAGATCGACGCTGACTATGACACGGTGGAATGGTACGGAAACGGCCCTGCGGAGACCTACTGGGACCGCCAGCATGGCGCCAAGCTGGGCATTTACCAGAACAAGGTTGCAGACAACATGGCGCAGTACCTTGTGCCGCAGGAGTGTGGCGCAAAGACCGCTGTGCGCTGGGCCAAGGTAGTGGACCGCAAGGGTCGCGGGCTGCTGTTTACCGCAGATGCCGCAAAGCCCATGTTCTTCTCTGCGCTGCCCTACACTCCCCATGAAATGGAGAGTGCCAAGCATCCCTACGAGCTGCCCCCGGTCCATTACACGGTCATCCGTGCTATGGGCGAGCAGATGGGCGTTGGCGGCGATGACAGCTGGGGTGCCAATGTCCACCCGGAGTATATTCCTGATGTGACCAAGCCTGTGGAGTTCACCTTTACGTTCCGTGGCATCTGATGATTGGCCTCAAATGAGGTGTTCTCCAAACTTTCTTTAACGTATTGAAGTATACAAAAATAATAAATCGGGTGCATTGCGCCCTGAATATGGACTGTTCGCACCGAGCAACGGGCCGTCACCTCCGGGTGATGTTATGAAACGCAGCACCAAATAGCCGGGCAACAGCCTGATTGAGTGATTTTCGCTTGAGAATCCCTCAGTCGGCTGTTGTCCGGCTATTTTTTATAGCTTCAGGAAGCCTGCTCCCGAAAAGGAGCAGGCTTTATGTTTGCCCTCTTTTCATGGCTGCCCGATCGAGGACGAACGACTGCTGTCTGAGCTGGAAAATTTGTCGGATGCAGACCTTGAGCTGATTACTCTGTACGCCTATGAAGAACATGACACCGTTGAAATTCCTCGGACACCTCACCCCGGAAGAAATGAGCCGGGTGGATGATGCTGTCCGTGCCAGCCTTGCCCTGAACCCGATGGAGAGCATTCAGCGGCTTCCACCTATCATCCGTTCTACGGCGGCTTACGCGCCGCCTAAGGTGGTTAACGGCAAGCCGCCCATCTATCTCCCCTTACACGCCCATCAAATCATCCTTTGAGGACGCCGGGAGCGTCGAGGACATGATGCTGTACACCGAACTGGAAGCTGCGGTACACGCAATGATCCAGCGGCTGGAATACAGCTTCACATTTAACCCCAGCCTGCTCACCATCCCGAAGCGTAAGCAGCAGGTTGCTGAAATCCCGAAAGAAGCCGAAACGTACCTCTGGAGGATCAAGGAGGAAATGCGATGCGCCTGAGAGACAATAACAATCCCTTCATCCACGTCAACCCGCCGTACATGGTTCGAGGGTCACAAGGATAATATCGCTCCCACGACACAGGAAAGCTATAAATACTGCCTGAAAATGCTCAAAGAGGGATTTTACCATCGCCCCTTGACCGTCATACGCCCCATCGACATCGAAAACTTCCTGAAAGGGATGTGGGCGATGTCCGCTTGCTCACACCCCACAGCTGCCGCCACACCTATGTATCGCAGATGCAGGCGTTGGGCGTGGACATCCAGACCATCCAGAGCATCGTAGGCCATGCCGACACCGAGATGACTGAGCATTATCTCCATGTTCAGGAATCCATTCGGCAGAGTGCGATCCAGTTGTTCAGTGAGGCGTTTTCGGCCTGAAAATTGGACGGAACGGCACGAATTATCGCGAGCCAGCTTTTCAAATCGTTGGCATCAACGCTGGCTCGCATATCGCAGCAGATGATGTTGCGTTCAAAAAAGCCCGACTACCCCTGCGATTGACCAGATAAAATCTTTGGCATTGTGGTCAAAATTGTGGTCAAAACCAAATGAGGCCAGCCTATAAACAAAAAAATCCAACGATTTCTAGCGTGAAATCGTTGGATTTATGGTCCAGCAGAGCTGGGCAAATTCGAACTTTTTTCCTCCGCTGAGTCAGCGGTCAAAGTGTCCTCAAACCGGACAGTTTGGGTGCCATCTTTGTAGTTGAACGTGATCAGCATCCGGTCATCGTACAAAAAAATAGCATTCACAAAAATTTCAATCAGCGCTTTACGCTGTTTTTTCTGCGAAATATCGAATCTTCTAAACTTCAACAGCCAGAACCGGATGAAATCCTCATTGAAGCTGGGCTTCTTCAATTTTTCATCTGCAATTTTTGCAGTCAGCTCATCTTTCCGGATCTCCAGCGCTTCCAGTCGCTCTTTTGTTGTCCGGGTGTACAAGCCGTCCTCGATCGCCTTCATCAGGTTGTCCAGCTTTTTGTTGACCTCTCGCAATTGCTTTTCCAGCAGCGGGATCGTGGTGTTCTCCTGATTCTGGACATTCATGACCAGCTGAACGATCTTGTCGATCACCGCATCGTCCTGAATCAGCTTCATGGTTTCTCGGACGACCAGATCTTCCAGCCAGTCCTTCTGCACGGTCTTTTTGTTGCAGCCCTTGCGCCGTTTGACGTTGGCGCATTTATAATAATAGTAGGTGCGTCCGGTAGCACTGGTTCCGCTTTCGCCGAACATCAGCGCACCACACTTGCCGCAGAACAGCTTAGTGGTCAGCAGATATTCCTCGTCTGCCTTGCCACAGACAGGGGTACGCTTGTTCTTATCCAAACGCTTCTGCACCTGGTCAAACAGGTCTTTCGGAACAATAACCGGAATTGCATCCGGCACAACGATGTCCCGGAAAGACAGTTCGCCAATGTACCGACGGTTCTTCAGCATGGTGTTCACTCTGCTGTGGGTCATTTTTCCGCCCAGCATATTGCGGACACCCTTGTCGTTGAGGAAGTTTACGATTTCCACCATCTTATCGCCGTTGTCATATCGCTGAAAGGCTTCCAGTACCAACGGAGCGGTCAGCGGGTCAAGATGATAGAACTTGTCATCGTCGATTTTATGACCGATGGTTCCCGTACCGCCAGTGCACTTTCCCTTCAAAGCATTCTCCGTCTGGCCACGAATCACCTTTTCGGACAGCTCTGCCGAATGGTATTCCGCCATACCTTCCAGAAGGGTTTCCACCAGAATGCCCTGTGAGCCCTCGGCAATGGGTTCCATAACGGAGATCAGGTGGACACCGTTCTTTTTCAGGATCATCTTGTAATTTGCGCTATCAAAACGATTCCGGGCAAAGCGGTCAAATATCCAGACGAGAACAACATCAAACAGCTTCTTGCCGCTGTCTTTGATCATCTGCTGGAACTCCGGGCGATTGCCTGTTTTGGCAGAGAATGCACGGTCAATGTAGTGCTTGATGACCGTGATACCGTTCTTTTCCGCATAAGCCGTGCATTCCCGAATCTGTCCTTCGATGGATTCTTCACGCTGGTTATCGCTGGAATAGCGGGCGTAAATTACGGCGGTCATAGACTCACTTCCTTTTTCTTATCGAACAGTCGGGTAGCTTTTTGCATACTTGTAAATCTGCCGTGCACAGTCAAGGCTCATTTTGCTGGAATCGTTGTGTTTGAGCCATGCATTCACATTGCCGGGATTCAGTTTCAGGTCTACATAAATGCGATAATTCGTCAGTTTCTTTTTCTGTTGAAGTTCCAATACCCGGCGATGGATCAGTTCTTTTGTGTCATTGTCCGCAAGGGCGGCATCCCGCACCGAGCAATAGCTGCGCCAAACCTTCAAATAGCCTTCCGGCAGTTCTGATGATTGCTTTTCAAGAAGCACCAGCATTTGCTCCAGCGAATAGAGATTAGAAAGTCGCTCATATTCCGCAGCAATCGTGCTGTTTGCGGTGTAGCGGAGCAGCAGTTCTACTTTATTAAAGACCAGCGCATGGAGAAACAGCGGTTCTTTCAGGCGGGGATTTTCAGCCATACGATCTGCCAGCTTATGGACGCTTGCCGTTTGAACCCCGGAAAGCTCTGCCACATACTGCTTCAAAAAGCCTTCGAATGTCAGCTTTCGCATGGTCTCCACCTCTCTACATACTCCTGATAGCGGATATAGAAATCCCGATACCGCCAGTCGTTCAAGATGCTGGCTCTCAACTCATCTTCATCCGTTGCAAGATGTTCCAGCAAATCCCAGTTCAAAGAGTTCCGCACAGCCTCACTCTCCACGTCCGCTTTGTCAGTGTCCCGAAAAGAGCACAGCTTTGCAATCACCAAGTCCTCCAGACTGGGTGTATAGAACTGCACCTTTGTACCACCAAAGGGTAGCGGCTGAAGCCGGTCTTGGAAGTTATACGGGAAATTGTCGATGTAGGCTTCCACATCAGTGTTGATGTCGTACTTGCCAAGCAAACTGTACAGTTCTTTCGGAACGCTCAAGGCATCAATGTCATGGGTAGCGCGGGTCAACTTGCCCAGCAAAATAAACGCACTGCCGCCTACGATCACCATCTGATAGCGGTCATTATTGTCGATCATCAGGTCTGCGTCTTCGTCCAGACGTTCCAGACGCTTGCGGAGGTCATCTAAAATCATCTTTCCCATAAAACAGCCTTTCTTATTTTCAATAATAGTATTTTCTAAAACTATTTTACGAGAAAGACAGCTTATTGTCAAGAGCCAACCGCAAAGCTTACACAGATTTTTCTATGGAGTTAACCAAGAAAACAAAAACGAGCCATAAAAACAAAATATTGCAAAAGAAGATTCCATACGCAGCCGCAGAACCTATGCGTGCAATTATTACCGGGACGTTGTATATCGCTGGAATCTTATATAAACAGCTTACTATAACAGTTGTGATACCCAATTTTCCCGCGTGCCTAAAGTAGTCAAGAAGCGTTCCTAACAATGTATTTGATGGCCGTTTTTTATCTGTTATCTGTTTCAGTTCCTTTGCATATGGACTCCCAAGCAGAGCTGATGCAGCAGCAATATATACACCTACGGCTATTGATACTAGCGTAGTTGCCGTGTCTGCCATACTATCAAAATTCCAATTCAATAAGTAGGCTATTACTGAAACTGTTATAAAGCACCCTATCAGAAATATTTTATACTCCTTATCCACCACTGTCACCTCAGTTTTGCAAGCAGCAGTTCCCTTACTTCATCTGGTTCAAAATGCTCATTTTCATCTTTTGTTGGCTGAATCAAAAAGTGTTTTAGCACAGACGAAAAATCAAATGTTTGCTCTATACCACTTTCATCGCATCCGATTATAACAACATCTTCAAATTCTTCACGATGCCGACAAATACGATCCACTAGACCTTTTCCTCCTCCATGTATTGGAATGTCCCCATACGATATTTTTAGTTGAAGCTTGCTTGGCAAGTCCTGTCCCCAGATGTTACCAACTTGAGAAAACAATGTTCCTCCACGGCTGAATACATTATCCACTTGCGTATATTGAAATCCACGAATAGTTTTAATGTTCTTACAAAAATCATCTAATGATGTATAAATATTACTTATCCTAAATTCCTTTTGTAGGGTGTCACTTAAATATTGTTCAACAAATCCCTTCTTATTGTAGTCATTCATATAAAGAAAATGTTTCTGTGCATCATAACACGCAAAAAATTGTTGTCTCGGTTCAACCTGTTCTTTTGAACGTGGATTCGGCATCTTCTCACCTGTTTTTTTATTTATGACATAGTCTCTAAAGCGTACCGCATCATCGTAGTCAGATGCCATCCAGAAAAATCTTTCTTCTATAATATCCATATCAATAGAATATAAATACTTCTGCTTTTGCGGCCGAAATATATGATTTCCTTTTGCAACAATATCTTTCATATCTTCCAATGATGCCTCACGAGTGCCATCAACTCGAAGAAGAAAATTACAAAACTTCATTTGTTCATCCTCTTTTTATGCCATCATCTTATCCGTCCACATCTCACACTGGCTAATGACCGTGCTGATTGCTGTATCATAATCTTCCGGTGGATACTTATATTTTTTCAGCAAGTGCTTCACCATCTTCCGCATACTGGCACGAGCGGTTTCTTTTTTCTGCCAATCTATCGTTCGATTTTTACGCAGCATCTCGGTTAGTTCTCTGGTAAGGTCGATCAGTTCGTTGTTCTGGTAAAAATCTTTGATGTTCTCCGGCTTGGTCAGAGCATCGTAAAATGCCAGCTCCTCTTGCGTCAGCCCCAACTTCTTTCCGTTGTTGTACAGCTCTGTGATTTCCTGTGCCGTTTTCAGAAGTTCCTTGATGACCTCCTCGTTTGTAATCAGACCATTGTAATAGGAGTTCATTAACTGTGTGATCTTCTCTGAAAATTTCTGAGACTGCACAACATTTGTCCGTTTGTACAGCGACACCTGCTCTGCCATAAGTTTTTTCAAAATTTCTACGGCAATGTTCTTTTCTTTCATTTTGGAAATTTCATCCAACACCGCCGGGTCAAACAGGCTGATATTTTCATCTGCCTGCTTGCTGTCAAACAAGCTGATAACGCCTTGACTCTGGATACTCGCCTTTAGCAACTCATTGATTTGAGCATTGATTTCTTTCAAAGAAAGTGTCTTACCGCCACTCCCACCATAGGTGATTTTCACCACGGTAGAACGCACGGCCTCCATATAAGCGGCTTCGTGACGTTCCTGTTCCGTGGTCATGCTGGAACACAAGGAGTGCGACTGCTTCAGCAACATTGCCTCCCTCAGAAACAAGTCCTTGCGCTTGGATGCTTTTGCATCCAGCACAAAGTTCACACCGCCGGTTACCAGCTTTGCCATGACCAGCGGCGAACCGCCAATAAAACCACTGAAATCAAACCCGTGCAGCAAATCCTTGCACACCTGAAGTTTTTCCTGAAACTTCGGGTAGGCCACCTTTGCAATGTCCATATCACCATATCGGGACTGGTCACGCTTGGTATACTCCTTCATAGCGGCTTTGAGGGCAGATGCAATGCCAACGTAATCTACAATCAAGCCGCCCTCTTTGTCCTTAAATACACGGTTGACACGCGCGATGGCCTGCATCAGATTGTATCTGTGCATTGGCTTGTAAACATACATCGTAGCCAGTGAAGGCACATCAAAACCTGTCAGCCACATATCCACAACAATGGCAATTTTCATCGGGTCATCGTTGTCTTTGAATTTCCGAGCAAGTTCTTCTTTGTGAGATTTTGTGCCGATGATTTCTTTCCATTCCTCCGGGTCATTGTTGCCGCCCGTCATAACTACGCCGATTTTTTCGTTCCATGTCGGGCGCAGCTCCAGAAGTTTCCGATAAATCTCCATCGCAATCGGGCGCGAATACGCCACGATCATCGCCTTGCCCGTCAAAAGATTAGCGCGGTACTTTTCGTAATGGTTGACAATATCTTCGCACAGGGATTGAATGGTAGACTCTGCTCCCAACACACTCTCCATCTGCCCCAACATCTTTTTGCTTTTTTCAATCGTTGCAGCGCCCGATTGCTGTTCCAGCGCATCGTAGGTCGCATCAATCAAGGCCAGCGTATTTTGGTCAAGGTGGAGTTTGATAACGCGGCTCTCATAGTAAACCGGACGCGTTGCACCATCTTCCACCGCCTGTGTCATATCATAAATATCGATATAATCACCAAAAACTTCACGCGTATTTCTATCTTTTGCCGAAATAGGCGTTCCTGTAAAGCCTATGTAAGTTGCATTCGGCAGGGCATCATGAATGATACGGGCATTGCCAATGACCGTATGTGCTTCTTTTTCACCCTGTTCATTTTCTTTGATGACAATTTTTTCATCAAAACCATACTGTCCACGGTGGGCTTCATCCGCCATTACTACAATATTTCTACGTTCGGAGAGTGGCTTCTCGCCACGCTCAAACTTGAACATCGTGGTGAAGATAATGCCGTTTGCTTTTCGACCATCCAGCAGCTTGCTTAGATTTTCCTTGCTGGTTGCCTGTACAGGTGTCTGGCGCAAAAATGGTGCGCATTTGGCGAACTGCGTGTAGAGCTGGTCGTCGAGGTCGATGCGGTCCGTCATCACAACGATGGTGGGGCTATCCAGAGCTTCTTGCAGCAAATGGGCATAGAATACCATTGACAGTGATTTTCCGCTGCCCTGCGTATGCCAGAACACACCGCCCTTGCCGTCCGATTTAGTGGCGATTTTGGCTTTCTCGATTGCTTTCCGCACCGCAAAATACTGATGATACCCCGCCAGAATCTTGAACTGCTTCTGCCCATCGCCAGAGAACAAGATAAAGTTTTTCAGGATGTCCAGCAACCGTGCTTTCTGGAACATCCCCTCATAGAAGGTATCAAACTGCGCATACGCCGTATTTTCGTAATCGCCATCTTTCGTTTTCCACTCCATAAAACGGTCAAGACCAGAAGTGATCGTTCCTGCCTTATTGGTCGAAAGATCACTGATTACGCAAATTGCATTATGGTAGAACATTGAAGGAATATCCTTCATATAGTTCCGAATCTGATTGTATGCGTTTTCTGCGCCTACTTCGTCCTTGGAAGGACTTTTCAGTTCCATCAAAACCAGCGGCAAGCCATTGATAAACAAAATAATATCCGGGCGGCGGTTGTTTCCATTTTCCACGAAGGTATACTGGTTTACCACATAGAAATCATTTTTGTCTGCATCTGCATAATCAATCAGCTTTACTACCGAAGACCGTTCTTCACCCTTGACTACGTATTTGACCGTGATACCGTTTTGCAGATAGTCCATAAAAATAATATTCTTCTGCAACAGGCTTCCTGCATCAAAATCATTCAATTTCAGGATTGCCTCATCAATCGCCATAGCCGGAAGGCTGCGATTTATCCGCACCAGACAATCCCGCAAAACATCGTCCAGCAGCGGGCGGCTGTAATCCGTCCGGTTCATATCGGGAGCATAAATATGGGTGTAGCCCATATTCTCGAACAATTCTACGACGGCTTGTTCAAAGGTATCTTCGGTAAATGAAAGCATGATTTTTCTCCTCAACTATTATCCGAAGTTGCTGTATTCGATTCTTGCTCAATGGCATTCACAATCTTTGTAACGATAGAATGCGCCGCTCTTTTTGCCACCGCGCGTCCCATCGGCGTACCATTATCCAATGTATCCGTTAGTGCCAATCGAACTTTACTGAGTCCAATTTCCTTACGATACCAATCCGGCATCAAATTCTTTTGAATTGCAACGTAACAATCATCAAAAATTTCTGGATGCACAGCATTATGCAATGCTTCTCGAATAATCTCGTCCACTTTATCGTCTGAAACATCTAAATTGTGCACTTCTTTAATACTTGTTATCGGAACTTCTGTTTTCACAAACCGATCAACCATAGGCTTTTGCGTGTTCGCATAATTGCTTTTAATATATGCCATCTGGTGTTCAAGTTCCGGGAACAGCGTTCCTTCGTTGATATTGTAAAAACTCAGTTCCTCTAAAATCGCGTCTTTTCTTCCCGCTGGTATTCTAAAACTTTGTAGTTCAAACTCGTCTTGAACATCGCTATATGCCCGTTTAACAATGCTCTGTCCGATTTTTTCTTTAAGCTGAACATTATATTTTCCGCAGATTAAAAAAGAACCGCTTTGCCGCACCAATCTTTCATTATTCAAATTGGAAATCACAAAATAATTTCTTTGAATAATCGAAAGCAAGCTTTTATACTCACTTACCCTGCACTCTTCTGCTTCTTTATCTGTATAAATTCCATACTTGTTCAAATCCGAAAGCAGCTTTTCTAATGTATAATCGCCCGAAATCTCATGGCTCGCTAAATATGCCAGCACTTTAATCTCTATGTCGCTATAACTTTTTCCGTAGTCGCGCTTGTAATAGATTTTCCCATCGGTCGGCGGCAATAATGCAGTTTTACCGTCAGTTATCTTTTTCTCTTGATTGTTTTGGCAGGCAAAATACAGTGCCACCAGCGGATTCTCCGTCACATCCAATAGTCTTGTTGGCAACCCATAGTGTTGCAATTTTGCGAGCTTTTCAAAATCTGTTGTCAACTTTCTGAAGTCGTCAGGATTCCGTGTGTAAGCTGCGTTTATCAATTCTGCTTCATGTGGCAGCATCCCACCACGGAACACTCCCGGCATGACGTTCCATTCGCTGCTGGCCTGTCCACGGAAGAAATAGTGCTTTGTGCTCACTTCCGCGCCTTCTTCTTTCTTTATGGTTTCCTTTATATCAGAAATGTAGGTCAGGTAGCTATTAAGGTTTGTAATAACGCATTCCCTCGGATTTCTTGTCTTAGCATTATCAAAATCTTCCATATTATCCCTTCATTTCTTTTATAAACGATAATTTAGCAGCTTAAAGTTGGATGCCGGAGACATCGAGTTCACCCGACATCAAACGGGGCAGGATGGTATCTCGTAAATCCATCAGGTCGTGCGATTCACGAGTAAGATTCTGCATTTGTAGAAACATTGGCTTTATAATTTCATCGAAGCGTTGTAGTGTTCCTTCATCAGGTAATATAGTTGGATAGCCTTTGAGAATATCCGTCTTTAGATTGTTAAAAACGCTACCATTACTCAGGTTAACCAGCTGCTGACGAATATACTTAAAATATAAATAGAGATATTCATTGGAAAATCTTGATTCAGGGAAGTAAAGCCATCCGTCATGAATACAGCTATCAACATCAAGTATTTTGGGAATGCCCGGTGTCGCACTGTTGGAAAGCACAAGTGAACCGGCTTTAAGAAAAACTGTTTTCTTTAATCCCTCCTCGATTATATGATCCTTGATGTCAATAATAAATGGTGTTTGTAGGCCCGTTACATCTGAAATCTTAAGCCATCGTAAACCTGAGTTAGACAAGTATTCCTGTATTGGTCTGGGTGAACCTCCACGCTTAATATTAGCGTAGTCTCCCAATTTACCATGAAGCCAAGAATTTGGTGCCGTACCATCCCATGGCTCGTAATTGAGAAACCAAGACTTGAAAAGCGCTTGCGCTTGCTGTTGTAAATTATCGTTTATCTTTTTATTGAGCTTTATTTTTTTACCTATTGATTCAAGTACCGAAACTAAATGATCTTGCTGTTTACGTCCTGGCAACGCGATTTCCATATTTCCAAATGTTTGCGCATTAATATTTCCACGAGTACTGCCAGTATTAAACGACTGAACCCATTGCTTATATTGTTCCGACTGACAGAAATACTTGATAAATTTAGGATTAACCTTTTTAGGATCAAGACTAAATTTGATTAAAAATCCCGCATAAACAAACTCACCATCCGTTCCATCATAAAAATAATTTCGTCCGGTACTTCCTCCAGTCCGTGCAAACACAATATCATTCGGTCTTAGCATATACCTTTCCGAATCAGATACTTTAACACTTTTGAGTTCTGACAAATTCAATGTTCCATCATCCAAAATATCCGTAATTCTGAGATATGTCGGAAGATTTTCTTGATATTCAACAGCAGGTGCAGCTACCCCATACGTTCCCTTTCCATCAACTGTCAAGTCTTTCAATTTAACAATGTCCATATCTACCGTCCTATCCAATAAATTTCCTATGTGCCAATTTCACATTTTGCTGTTTTACCATTGCGTAGTGCATCGTTGTGTCGATTTTTTGATGTCCTAAAAGTTGCTGCACCTGTTCAATCGGCATTCCCTTATCGATTGCCGATGTCGCCAAAGTCCGTCGGAACTTGTGCGGATGTACCTTGTTAAGATTCAGCCGTCGCCCCAGCTCCCGAAGCATGGTTTCCACGCCGCCGATCATCAAACGCTCATGCGGTGCTTTCAGTGTCACAAAAAGGGCCGGGTTGCTATCGTCCCGTTCATCCAGATAATTCTGCAAGTGAATTTTCGTCCTTGCATCGAAATAAACCAGCCGTTCCTTGTTGCCTTTGCCAAAGACCACACATTCACGTTCATTGAAATTGATATCCTCCCGGTTAAGTGTCACCATTTCACCAACACGCATTCCCGATGAAGCCAGCAAATCAATGATTGCCAAATCCCGCACCGTCGAGCAGTGATCGCGCATCAGTTCCAGTGCTTCATCCGTATATGTTTCCTTGATAATTTTTGCTGTTTTCACCTTGTGAATCCTTCGGACAGGGCTTTTCACAATGAAGTCCTCATCTTCCAGCCATGAGAAAAAGCTGGAAAGGATGCGCCGGATATTATCAATCGTAACTTTGCTCGACCGCCGCCGTGTTTGATAATCCATCAGATATTTTCGCAAATCATCCGTTGTAATTTGCTGCGGTGATTTTCCCACACCATTCAGCATCGCTGCAATAGTTTTTGAATAATAGGTCAATGTTTTCTCGGAGCAGCCCTCTATCCGTTTTGCCGTAATGAACGCTGCTGCCGAATCTTGTTCCTCAGTCTTTGGCTGTTCTTCACCCATTTCAATTGTGACACCTTGAAATGACGCTTCCAGCACTGCTTTCAAATGCAGCAACTGTTCGTTATTGAGATACGGCAGCATTTTTCGCTGTATCTCGTTGATAATCTGATTTTTCATCGCCGTATCTCCTTATTACGATTTCAGAGAACGACGGCAGTGGCAGTTTCTCCGTAAAACCTCGCCACTGTGAGGTTTAGATTAGATCAACCCTTTTTAGCTCTGTTTTCAGCTTGCCAAATAGCTTTTTTAGCCTCACTTGGCCGTAAATCCCAGTATTTTTGCAAAAGAAAAACGCTCTGTTCTCTAGGAATATTTGCTTCCACCAATGCAGAAGCACCTATCATTACAGAACGAATTTGCTCTGTCTGAATAATTTCAGCTTCTCTTGCATCCCGTGCCTGCCTGTTACGTGCTTGAAAGTCAAGAATAAAATTTGCCACCTTTTCTTTCATGTCATCTTTCACTATATACACCCTTTCTTTTTGATAGAAGCAAATAAACGATAATTTAGCTGTTCTTTTGCAAACGGTATATCAAGAACGTTTTGGCGATGTTGATAAAGCAGTCGAGCAGGGAGTCCTTTCGGATATTTGCTCGTATTCCAAGGATAGAGTAGCTGTTTCTGAGCTAGATGTCAGCACTTACTTCTCAACAGAGAATATGCTACCGAGGAAAGCCGGCTCTACTGAGGCTACAAGCCTCCCAACAACGCCGCAGACCACTGCTTGCCACAAGGGTGATACGTTGATTTCTAACATTCGCCCTTACTTTAAGAAGATTGTCTACTGTGAGGACGAATGTGGCTGCTCGACCGATGTTCTTTGCTTCATGCCCAATCAACCTCAATACTCGGCGTACCTATTCAGCACGCTATATGCCGACAAGTTCTTCGCATTTATGGTTGCTGGAGCCAAAGGAACAAAAATGCCTCGTGGAGATAAACAGCGGATTATGACATATCCCATTGTTTTGCCGTCAGAAGTAGCGTTAGCCGAGTTTAATATCATTGCATTACCACTGATTAAGCAGATTTATTCCAATAGAGCTGAGAACAAACGGCTTTCGTTACTGAGAGACACTCTTCTTCCCAAGTTGATATCTGGCGAACTGGATGTCTCTGACATCGACCTTTAAGCCGCTAAATTATCGTTTATTTTACTATTTTCAGCAATTTTATCCTCCAGACTTGATAAAATGTTAACCGCTTTATCCTGTTCTTCTTTTGAAGGAAGGTCAACTGTAACTTTAGACAGCGTTTTTACGGATAATCCCGGTTGAGCCGACTGCGCCGAAAGATGTCCTAACGACATTGTCGAAAGGAGATACGCCAAATATCTTGTGTTATGGTCTTTATTAGCGACCGCAACAATCGCGTGCTCTGTCATATAGGCTTTTCCGCTGAAGAATCTTACATTACCACAAAATGCACCTTGTCGTCCGATGATTGCACATTCCCCATCAAAGTTGCTTTGTTCAGTGTATCCTCTCAAACCATTGCCCCCATACACCGGGAATCGTCCGCTGGATTCAATCATTTTTGCAGGAATCCCTTTTCCGCTGCTAAGGCGCACACAAACATCAGCGAGATTATATTTCATATCCAATCGCCCCCAGCTTCTCCTTGATTTCCGCTTCCAGTTTGTGCGACTGTACGAACAAATCCGACAGTTCCGAAGTCAGGCGTGCCATTTTTTCTTCAAAAGGTTCACCATCGTCTTCCTGTTCCTCAACGCCAACATAACGGCCCGGCGTTAAAATATAATCCTGCTCCGCAATTTTCTCTGTATCAACAACTGCGCAGAAACCTTTTACATCTTCCAGTGTACCATTAACATAGGCATTGTAGGTATCGGCAATCTTTTTGATGTCATTTTTTAATGTACCATCTTCATTTTTGTATTCTTCTTTTGTCCCATCCGTCAATTCACGCAACTTGCGGCTTACCATAACGCCCATCTTCCGGGCATCAATAAACAGCGTTTTACCAGCCTGTTTCTTGCGCTTGGAGATAAACCAAAGCGAAACCGGAATCTGTGTGGTATAGAAAAGCTGTGTCGGCATGGCAATGATGCAATCCACAAGGTCAGCATTCACAATATTCTTGCGAATGTCACCTTCACCGCCAGACTGAGAAGAGAGCGAACCGTTTGCCAAAACCATGCCCATCCGACCGCCGGGCGCAAGATGATAAATCATGTGCTGAAGCCATGCAAAGTTGGCATTGCCAGCCGGCGGCATACCATATTGCCAACGCACATCATCTTTGAGCTGCTCTGCGCCCCAGTTGGACAGGTTGAACGGCGGATTTGCCATGATATAATCTGCGCGCATGGTGGGGTGCTGGTCGTCAAGGAAAGTGTCAGCCGCATACTTGCCGAGGTCAGGTTCGATTCCACGGATGGCAAGGTTCATCTGCGCCAGCTTCCACGTTGTAGGGTTAGAATCCTGACCGTAAATCGAAATATCGTTGATGTTGCCGCTGTGGTTTTCTACAAACTTTGCCGACTGCACAAACATACCACCGCTGCCACAGCAAGGGTCATATACACGCCCCTTGAACGGTTGCAGCACTTCTACCAGCGTCCGCACAACACAGGACGGCGTAAAGAACTCGCCGCCACGCTTGCCTTCCTGCTCTGCAAACATCGACAGGCAGTATTCATAAGTGCGCCCCAGAATGTCCTTTTCGCTGCCGTGTTCAATCATTTTGATGTTCGTAAACAGGTCAACAACTTCGCCCAACCGACGTTTATCCAGTTCTGGACGCGCAAAATTTTTCGGCAGAATATCTTTTAGGCGCGCGTTTTCTTTTTCGATAGCACGCATTGCATCATCGATTACCTGACCGATTTCGGGATCATGTGCCTTTGCAGAAACATCGCTCCAACGCGCACCAGCAGGCACAAAGAAGATTCCTTCCGATGTGTACTCGTCACGATCTTCCTCAAAGCCATCACCGTCTGCAACCAGCTGATTGTACTTATCTTCAAAACGATCCGAAATATATTTCAAGAAAATAAGACCAAGGACAACGCCCTTATACTCCGAAGCATCCATATTGCCCCGAAGCACGCAGGCAGCGTTCCAAATCTGTTTTTCAAATCCAATGTCGGCGGTGTTTTTCTCTGCCATGGTTCAATACCTCCGTTTTAGCTCAACAAATTCTGCTCTGAGTATAGCACAGATGTGCCGATTTTCCAATTTGTGCGCATAAATTCTTTGCAAGATGCTTCAATTTCCAGTAGATAAGTCCTACTATCACCGCTTTAGCACAATAAATTTTACAAAACCATCTTGACGTATTCTACATCCCGTGGTATTTTTTGTAAATCCCACTGATTTTGTGGAGTAGCCTGAGTCTCTCCGCAAGATGTGGTCGTGTTCATTTTGAACACTGCCTCGCCGTGGATCATCCCTGAAAGATTTACCGCCCCGCAACACACCCGATTCATTTTGCCGCTGTTTCACCCGACAAAATCCATCGCTATGCTGCGTGAGCGGTATTTTTCTTTTACGGGAACCGTACCTTGAAAATTTCATGAGCCGACCGAACGTGATACCGACTTTCCGTCAACGCCGCTGCACAAACAGGGGCAGGAACTTCGTTCGGTGTGAACGGCGATTATCATATACGAGCAGTGACCCTTTACTTATTTTTGCGTCTTAACAATTCGGAAACAACTGTCAGAAACGTGTTTTGAGCGTAGCGGTGGAGGGCAAGAACCGTCCCGTGGCCACAAATTTTCAATTCTTGAAAATGTTGTGCTCCACCGGGACTTCACTTCTTCAATGCGCCTGCATTTCCGAAGTGATCTTGTTGGGGCGTGCCTGCCACAAACCCTGCTCATGGTTCGCACCTGACGGTGCGAACAGCAACGGCGTGTCGTGCTTTACATACGTTCGACTTGAACCCGAAACTTCTTACGCATCCGGAACAGGTCAAAGTTCTTCGCTTTGCCTTGAAACCTCATCTTGAATTTTTGAAAACGCTGGACGAAGTTCTTGCAGAATCCAGTGAGTCAATCCTCTAAAACGGCATAACGACAAACACCTGTAAGCCATCAACGAGCCCCCAGCCGCAAGTGCAGGGCGGAAATCATCTGCGCCCTTGCGCCTGATATGAAATTGGAACTTTGATTTTCTCGCCCGAATTTGCCACGGTGGGACAGTCAAAGGAGCGTGCGTTTGAACAAAAAGAAAAAGTCCACAAACACTTCCCCCTACCCCGATGAAGTCATCAACCGTCTGGCACGGGCATTCTACCCGGCGATCCTTGCCTGCTGGAACAGCGAGGAAGGCCAGCGGGAGTTTGCTGCATGGCAGGCGGAACAGGCTCATCATGCAAACAACGAAAAACAGGAAGTTCCCGATGGGGAACTCCCTGCCTTTACATATCGTGTGTGGATTTTTGCGGGGTGCGTCCGGCAGGGCGCATCCTGTTTTAGTTATAAATTAATAGCTATACACTTGTTTTTGCCGATGTGAACCGCCCCAAGATTAGTAGACATGAATAAAAAGCGCCCTGTGTAGGGTGTGC
>OGEJ01000227.1_pt1 | contig 29111 bp, 29 predicted proteins | sample 1570701 | NCBI WGS metagenome assembly OGEJ01 (sample SAMEA2582140, study PRJEB24529) | metagenome | biome: Human gut stool | place: China | collected 2011
ATGTAGATCTCGCATTCCTCCGGGTGCTTACTGGAGCAGTCCGCAAGCTTTCCCGGTAAGGATAAGCTGTCAAGGACCGTTTTTCTTCTTGTTAAGTCTCTCGCCTTTCTCGCTGCGGCGCGGGCACGCTGGGCGAGGACGGATTTCTCGATGATCGTCTTTGCTACGGACGGATTCTGCTCGAGGAAATAGGTGAGCTGCTCAGATACCACGCTGTCAACAGCACCTCTCGCCTCGCTGTTTCCGAGTTTCTGCTTTGTCTGACCCTCAAACTGCGGCTCCTCGATCTTGACGCTGATGATGGCTGTTAAGCCCTCACGGATATCCTCGCCGGTGAGAGCCGGCTCATTGTCCTTTAAGAGCTTATTCTTTCTTCCGTAATCGTTGAATGTCTTTGTTAAGGCATTTCTGAAACCGGTGAGGTGGGTTCCTCCTTCCGGTGTATTGATATTATTTACAAAGCTGTAAATATTCTCGGTATAAGAATCGTTGTGCTGCATGGCAACCTCTACCAGCACGTTGTCCTTCTTGCCCTCGCAGTAGATCACATTGTCATAAAGCGGCACGTTGCTGCGATTTAAGTAGGAGACAAACTCCTTGATACCGCCTTCGTAGTGGAATACTTTTTCTTTCTTGTCCTCGCGGTCATCTCTGAGAATGATCTTTAAATTCTTTGTAAGGAATGCCGTCTCACGGAGACGGATCTTTAAAGTATCGTAATCATAGACAGTCTCCTCAAAGATGGTCTTGTCCGGAAGGAACGTTACTTTTGTACCATGTTTATCTGTCGGGCAGTCACCCACGATCTTTAACGGGTACATGGTCTTTCCGCGCTCATAGCGCTGCCTGTAGACCTTTCCTCCGTGGTAGACTTCAACCTCCAGCCACTCGGATAAGGCATTTACAACAGAAGCTCCTACACCGTGCAGGCCGCCGGATACCTTGTATCCCCCACCGCCGAACTTACCTCCGGCATGAAGGATCGTAAAAACGACTTCAACTGCAGGAAGTCCCGCTTTTTTCTGGATATCGACCGGAATTCCCCGTCCGTCATCGACAACGGTGATGGAATTGTCGGAATTGATCTGTACATCGATGGTATCGCAGTATCCTGCAAGAGCCTCGTCCACCGCATTGTCTACGATCTCATATACCAGATGGTGAAGTCCCCTCGAAGACGTACTTCCAATGTACATTCCCGGTCTTTTTCTTACAGCCTCAAGTCCTTCCAGAATCTGGATTTGATCTGCATTATATTCTGCGCTCATGAAGTTCCTCCTTTAGTCTTCGCTCTCTACCGTTCCTTCAACAATCTTAAAAATCTTGTCCATCCGGAATTTGCTGTTTACAAACTCATCCAGACCCGTACAGGTGATCAGGGTCTGAATATGGGTAATTTCTGAAAGTAAATGTTCCTGTCTCTTGCTGTCAAGTTCAGAAAGGACGTCATCCAGAAGAAGCACCGGATAATCCTTTACGATCTTTTTCACCAGCTCGATCTCCGCAAGTTTTAAAGAAAGAGCTGCCGTTCTCTGCTGTCCCTGGGACCCGAACCGCCTGATATCCGTTCCGTTTACGATGAAGTTCAGGTCATCGCGGTGGGGACCGGTCAGAGTCTGCCTCTGCCTGATCTCCTGAAACTGGTTCTTCGCAAGCTGCTCCCTGAAATTTTCCGGCGACACATTCGGCTCGTAGGCGATAGAGAGTGTTTCCTTTCCGCCCGAGAGCCCCGCGTGGATCTCCGCAATCAGGGGATTCAGCTCTTTTATAAACTCAGAACGCATAATTATAAGTTCTGTGCCGTACTTTAAGAGCTGCTCATTCCACATGGGGAGCGTCTCTTTTAAGGACGTGTTGTAGTCTATGTCCTTTAATAGTTTGTTTCGTTGTATAACCGTTTTGTTATACTGTGCCAGATTGTAGACATACAGCCTGTTTAGCTGGCAGAGTTCCAGGTCGACGAAACGTCTCCGCTCGGCGGGTCCGTTCTTGATAATGTTCAGATCTTCCGGTGAAAAGAAGATCACATTGACGATTCCGAAAAGTTCACTGGCTTTTTTGATCGGAACTCCGTTCACCGCGACCCCTTTTGCCTTATTTTTCTTCAGATGCATATCGATCCGGTAGGGAATTCCATCCCGCCGGACCATCATTTTGATGTGGGATTCGTCCGCGCCGAACCGGATAATTTCTTTATCTTTGCTGCCCCGATGCGATTTTGTTGTGCTGCACACATAGACTGCCTCCAGGATATTTGTCTTTCCCTGGGCATTATCTCCATAAAGAACGTTCGTCCCTTTATGAAAATCAATATGTAAATGACTGTAATTTCTGTAATCTGACAGCTCGATGGATTCTATAAACATGAAAAAATCCTTTAATTTTCTACCTTAAATGTCTTTCCGTCATAGGAAACCGTGTCTCCCGGGTAAAGTTTTTTGCCTCGCTGGGTCTCAACTTCCCCATTTACTTTTACAAGCCCGTCCTGAATTACAAACTTTGCGTCCACTCCGGAGCCGACCAGACCTGCAAGTTTCAATGCCTGTCCAAGCTTGATAAACTCATCTTTTAAGTGAATACTTTCCATTTTTCTCCTTTTTTATTCCAGATATATGAAAAAATCGACCCGAAACCCCGGATTTTACCGGAACTTCGGGGAAATTTCATCTGATTTTAAATCGCAGCGGCGTTAAAGTTTACCGGCAGGATCAGATAAATGTAGCTCTCATCCTCATCTTTGATGAAACACGGAGATTTCGCATTCATCATATAGAGGGTAACTTCCTCATCATCAATGATCCGCAGCGCATCACTTAAGAATTTCGGGTTGAATCCGATCATCAGATCCTGTCCTGTTTTGTGGATCAGGATCTCCGCGTTCATGGTACCGAAGCTGGAATTTAATTTCAGGCTCATTTTTGAGTCTTCAATGTTCAGAATGATCGGTTTTTTGTCATTTTCGCGGATTAAAATGATAGCTCTCTCGATGCTGTCCAGGAAATCTTTCTTATTCAGAGACACTTTTGTGGCATAATCGCTGGAAAGCATCTGGTCTACTTTGAAATATTCGCCCTCGATCAGGCGGGAAACTACGATCGTATCATCAAATTCGAAGAGAATATGGTTCGCTCCGAAGAAGATCTGGACCTCTTTTTCGTTGTCACCGGTGAGAATTTTACTGATTTCGTTCAGAGTTTTTCCCGGAACGATGACTTTTGTGCTTTCATATTCATCTTTTAATACAATTTTACGAATTGCCATACGATGTCCGTCGAGAGAAACGACTCGGAGTGTATCACCGTTTACCTCAAAAAGTTCGCCTGTCATCATCTTGTTGCTGTCGTTGACAGAGATGGAGAAGATCGTCTGGCGGATCACCTCTTTTAAGGAAAACTGGGAGAGTGTGATGTTTTTATTTCTCTCAATATACGGAAGATAGGAGAATTCCTCTCCATCTTTGCCCTGAATTTTGAATACAGAGTTCTCACAGGTGATCACAGTATTGAATTTTTCATCAGATTCGATGGTTACAAGGGAATCTGAATCGGATAATTTTCTTGCGATTTCAGAAAAAAGCTTTGCATCCAGTGCAATTTTACCTTTTTCAAGGATATCACCTTCAACTTTTGTCTCAATGCCGAGCTCCATATCGTTGGCAGTCAGCTTGATCTCATCAGTAGAAGCGTCGATCAGAATGCACTCTAAAATAGGCATCGTTGTTTTTGACGGAACTGCCTTGAGAACAATATTGATACCGTTTAAGAGAGCGGTTTTCTGGAATGTCAGTTTCATAGTTGTTGATAACTTCCTTTCTTAAGAAACGTTCACAAATAAAGAAATATATAAAAGATATTAGTCTTAACAGTAGTAGGGAGTGTGAATTTGTTTATAAGGGGGAAAACCCTAATGAAACCATGAAAAAACCTCTGTGAAAACCATTGTGGGTAACTCTGCAAATCCAAAAGGACAACCCGGGAGTTTTCCACAGGCAAAAATCGGGAAAAATCATCCTCATTTTATCCACAAATTTTCAACGGGATTTCCACGAAAAAATCCACAAGCTTACTGTGGGTTGATTTTTTTCTTTAAAATATCGATCGTGTTCTTTAAATTCTCGTCGGTCTTTAATTCGCTGGCAATCTTTTTTGTTCCGTGAATGATCGTTGTATGATCGCGGCCGCCGAGAGCTTTTCCGATGTTCTGGAGAGACTCGCTCGTCATATCGCCGCAGAGATACATGACGATCTGGCGCGGGAATACGAGTTCTTTACTTCGTTTCTGGCCGATGAGATCAAGGGGTGTGATGCCGAAATGCTCAGAAACTACATTAATAATAAGCTGCGGAGTCACTTCGCGGGCAGCGTTCGGGGAGATCAGATCTTTTAATGCTTCCTCTGCAAGTTCAAGATTGATTTCCTTATTATTTAGTTTGCTGGAAGCAACGATTTTTGTGAGGGCGCCTTCCAGTTCACGGATGTTGGATTTTACATTGGTAGCGATATATTTGATGATCTCGTTATCGATGTTGTATCCTTCAAGTTCTTCCTTTTTCCGGAGAATCGCCATCCGGGTTTCATAATCCGGCGGCTGGATATCTACGGTGAGTCCCCATTCGAAACGGGAACGGAGACGGTCTTCCAGAGTTTCAATTTCTCTTGGAGGACGGTCGGAGGAAATAATGATCTGCTTTTTTGCCTCGTAGAGGGCATTGAATGTATGGAAAAATTCCTCCTGGGTACTTTCTTTTCCGATAATAAACTGGATATCGTCGATCAGAAGCACGTCATTGTTTCTGTATTTTTCACGGAATTCCGTGGTGGAAACGTTGTTTTTGTTTCGGATCGCGTCGATCAGTTCGTTTGTAAATTTCTCGGATGTCACGTACAGAATCTTTGCGCTCGGGTTATTTTTCAGGATGAAGTGGGCGACGGAATGCATTAAGTGCGTCTTCCCGAGTCCCACGCCTCCATAAATAAATAACGGATTATAAATTTCGCCCGGGGATTCCGCAACTGCAAGGGATGCGGCATGGGCAAGGTTGTTGTTTTTTCCGACGACAAAGGTATCGAAGGTGTAACGCGGATTTAAGTTCGCGTTTTGGAGAGCAAGCTGACTGACCGTATTGTTGGTTACATTGATCAGACGGTTCTCTTTTTCCGGTTCCTTCACGTCAGATTTTAACTTGAAATCGAGTTCGCACTGAAATCCTGTAATTTCTTCGATCGTAATTTTCAACAGGAACTCATATTTCTTTTTCACATAGCTGATAAACGCGGAATCAGGCACCAGGATCGTGAGGATATCTTTATCCACAGAATCCGGGATCAGCGGCAGCAGCCATGTGCGGTAGGACACCTCTGAAATATCGTGTTCTTCCTTTATATTTAAGAGGATATCATCCCATTTCTCTTTGATTTCTTCCAGCATATTCATACTCCTAAACATGTGTATAACGATGTGCATAGTTGTGGAAAAGGCGGAAACCTGTCCACAAAAGCATATAAACCCACTCTGAATTTATTCTAGCGTAAAACGGAATAATTTTCAATGTCAAATGTGAAAATCCACAACTTTTCCAGTGACTTATCCACAACTTATCCACGATTTGGGGATAAGTTGATAATTATGAGTGGAAAACATGTGAATAGCCACATAACAAGATGTGCGCCAGGAACGGACAGAAAAAATACAATAAATTGTGTCCGTGGGAGAAAGACACCGAAATCAGAAGGGAAAGAAAGAACGATTTTAGAGGACTGGACGTTGGAGAGGGCGTATATGAGGGAAAAATGAAAAACCGAAAAAAATTAAGGCAGCAGGGGAGAAAAAAGGGTGAGATCGGGAGAAAGAAGGCGACAACAGGAATTATATTGTAGGAAGTAAAATTGAAAAGTAAAAATAAATGGAAAATTTTAGAGAAAGAATTTGACGGCATCACGCTGACACGCTATAATGCAAGACGTGACTATATTGCATTGTATCTCGCAAGAGAACAGTAGCAGGAGGAAAAAGAAAAATGAAAATTGAAAAGAAAGTTCTGGACATGTCCCTCGCCGGGATCTTCACTGCGATCATCATCGCCATGTCGGTCGTACCGTTTCTCGGTTACATTCCGTTAGGCTTTATGAACGCAACGATCATCCACGTCCCGGTCATCATCGGAGCGATCATCCTTGGACCGAAGTACGGCGCTTACTTAGGACTGGTATTTGGTGTGACCAGCCTTGTAAAAGCGACCATTGCCCCGGGAGTGACCTCCTTCGTATTCAGCCCGTTCGTTACGATCGGCGGATACAGCGGAAACATGTGGAGCGCCGTGATCGCCATCGTGCCGCGTGTATGCATCGGCATCGTTGCTTATTTTGTTTATAAGCTGATCATGAAAGCAGCTCACGGAATCAAAGGCAGCCAGACCGTTGCCCTCTGGGTGGCTGGTATCGCAGGAGCTATGACAAACACACTGCTTGTCATGAACGGAATTTATATCTTCTTCGGACAGAGCTACGCGGCTGCGTCCAACAAGGCAGTGGAGCACATCTACGATGTGATCCTGGGAATCATCCTGGGATTTGGTATCCCGGAGGCGATCGTCGCAGGTATCCTTACGACGGCCATCACGAAGGTTCTGTTTAAAATCATGAAAGATAACGGCTGATCGGAAAGAGCCGGTTATATATGAATACCTTTCAGAAGCGTGGTGTGGCAGCTTCCGGAAGAAGATCAGGTATAAAAAATGAGAGCAGCGGAAAATAATAACGCTGCAGCTTCTATAATATGATACCAGGGTCAAAAGGTCAGAAGTTCGACGCAAGCTTGCTTGCAGGAGAATTTTTGACCTTGGGACCCGCCAAAAACATGAATAAGTAGCCATTTTTCGCAGAAAAATGAGCGAATTATGAATGTTTTTGATGATTGCGGGAGTACGAAGTACGGAGCAATCCGGTATCATAGGGGTCAAAATACCTTTTGACCCCAACATCATATTATAAAACTGGCAAAATAATTTCCGGTTACACTATCACAATCATAGGAGAAGAAAGAAATGAAAATCGCAATCGCAAATGACCATTCTGCAGTAGAGCTGAAGAACATCATCAAAGAGCATCTTGAGAGCAAAGGCTACGAAGTATTAAACCTCGGAACCGACTCCACAGAGAGCTGTGACTATCCGGTATACGGTGAGAAAGTCGGCCGTGCTGTCGCTGACGGCGAGGCAGACCTCGGAATTGCTATCTGCGGAACAGGCGTTGGTATCTCCCTGGCAGCAAACAAGGTAAAAGGCATCCGCGCATGCGTCTGCAGCGAGCCGTACACAGCAAAGCTTTCCAGAATGCACAACAACTCCAACATCCTCGCGTTTGGTGCACGCGTCGTTGGAAGCGAACTGGCAAAGATGATCGTCGACGAGTGGCTTGGCGCAAGCTTCGAGGGCGGACGTCATCAGAGACGTGTTGATATGATCATGGATATTGAGAACAAGTAACTGAATCGTAACTGTGAGGGTACTGAACAGTTACACGGAATCTTATTTTATATAGAAGAAAGATCCTGCCTGGAAGCAGCAATGCCTCCGGTCAGGATCTTTTTTGGATATGACCTCAAGAGAGAAGATCATGACAGAACTGACTCTTGCCACGCATTTTAACATGTGTTAAGATTACACCACAAAGGATCATATCCCAAATGACCCAACAGGATAAAGGTCAGAGATAAAGGACATAGATAAAGGAGAATTACGATGGGAATTGTAGTAATCGGAGATGTGTTTATAGATATTAAGGGGTATTCCCTGTCCCCTTATATTCCGCAGGGAAGAAATGCCGGAACTGTGATCCAGATCCACGGCGGCGTTGCGAGAAACGTGGCGGAGAACATCGCAAATATCGAGCTGAAACCGACATTTATCAGTGCGGTGGATGACAACGCCATGGGAGACGATGTGATCCAGAAGCTGAAACGCCATAAAGTCGAGACGAAATACATGAAAAAGGTCAAGGACGGCATGGGAACATGGCTGGCCGTCTTTGATCATGAGGGAGACGTGGTGGCATCCATCTCAAAGAGACCGGACCACAAGCCCATCGAGCAGATCTTAGATGAGCACGGGGACGAGATCTTTAAGGATGCGGACAGCATTGCGATCGAGATCGATACGGACAAGGAGATCGTGAAAAAGACCTTCATGTATGCGGAAAAGTATCACAAAGAGGTCTATGCGCTTGTATCCAATATGACGATCGCTGTGGAGAGAAGAGATTTTATCCGCAGAACTGCATGTTTTGTGTGCAATCAGCAGGAGGCGGGAATCCTGTTCTCGGAAGACTATGATCATATGACTCCGGCAGAGTTAGCGGCAATTCTTCCGGACCGGATCCGTTTCGCCAAGATCTCCCGCATGGTGGTCACCATGGGAGGAGACGGAGCTGTCTTTGTTGATTCGGACGGGCACACCGGAATTTATCCGGGACGTAAGATCGATATCGTGGACACGACGGGAGCCGGGGACGCGTTCTTTTCCGGCGTCTGCATCGGACTTACCTACGGCAAGACGCTGCAGGAGGCATGCGGAATCGGCACAAGACTTGCGGCAACGGTGATCTGCACGACAGAGAATATCTGCCCGAGATTTATGCCGGAAGAATTCGGTCTTACGAGGTAATCGATATGGAACCTATTATTATCGGAATTGCCGGGGGGTCTGGCTCAGGAAAAGCGACATTTACGAACAGGCTCAGGCAGTACTTTGGGGATGATGTTGTCGTGATCTACCACGACAACTATTACCGCAGACAGGACGGGATCCCGTTTGAGCAGCGTGTGAAGGTCAACTATGACCATCCGGATTCCCTGGAGACAGATCTTTTGGTGGAGCACCTAAAGGAGCTGAAAGCCGGAAAGACCATCGAGTGTCCGGTCTACGACTACAGCCAGCACAACCGATCCAGCGAGATCATCAAGATCGAGCCGAGACCGATCATCCTCGTTGAGGGCATCCTGCTTCTCGCCGACGAGCGGATCCGCAGCCTCCTGGACATCAAAGTCTATGTGGAAGCCGACGCTGACGAGCGGATCCTCCGCCGCATCGTCCGCGACGTAGAGGAGCGCGGCCGCGACCTGAAGGGAATCATCACTCAGTACTTAACAACCGTAAAACCCATGCACTACATGTATGTAGAGCCCACGAGGGCTCTCGCCGATATCGTTATCAACAGCGGAAAGAATGATGTCGCGTTCGATCTGTTTGTTTCGAAGATCGGGCAGCTGCTGGAGAGTGCGGGGAATAAAATATGAATATGTGAAGACCGCCTGTTGTCAGTGTTGTGCTGGTGATGGGCGGTCTTCTTTCGCTTTGCGCGGACGCACGAGCCAATTCTGCGTTGACGCACTGGCGCACAAAAATATTAAACCTTACAACGATTGTACAGTTAATGTTTTTCACAGAATTTAACTGGAAAAGCATTTAAAAATACGTTATACTGAGTCGGGTAAATCTTTAGAGCTTTGAAAGGATCACAACTATCATGGAACCATTTTATTATAATCACATGGACAAAGAGCGACAGGCTGTTTACCGTGCCATGCAGCAGGGACTGTTAAGCCTTGCTGACTCTTTCCAGATCCCCCGGATCGACGGTCACGCCTTAAGCGATATTTTTTTTGAGCTCCGCCTTGACCACCCGGAGATCTTCTGGGTGTCCAGCTTTAAATACCGGTATTTCGCGGATTCCCCGAATCTGATCTTCATCCCGGAATACCTTTTTGAGAAGAGCAAGATCAAAGACCACCAGAAAGCCATGAATGCCCGGGTGGAAAAGCTCGCAAGACCGGCGGCAAAGCTCCCGGAGCTGGAAAAGTAAAAGTAGAGCCTCGATTTTATCGCTGAGAATATCCACTACGATAAACTGAAAAAGCCCTATTCCCATGAAATTATCGGACCGTTGGGTCATGGTGTCGGCGTCTGCGAGGGGATCGCAAAGTCGGTCAAGATCCTCTGCGACGCGCTTGGAATCTGGTGTATGATCGCCTTATGCGGAAACAATCCGGAAAAAGGGATCAAGTACCGCCATACATGGAATATCGTGAAGATCGGTAAGACTTGCTATCACCTGGATGCCACCTTCGACAACAGCCTTGGAAAATGCGTTGAGACCGGCGGTGAGATCCGCTACGACTACTTCAATCTGGACGATAAAGCGGTCTTCCGCGACCATGAGCCGTTGATCGCCCCCGCCCCGGCCTGTACGGACGGCGACCACTTTTACTATAAAGAGAAAAAACTTTCCTTCACAAAGACGGAGGAAGTTTACAAGCGCTCCCGGCAGACTGCAAAGAAGAATAAAACACTTACATTCCACTGGCGCGGCGGCTACCTGACCCGTGAGGTTCTGAAAGAACTCATTGAACTTATCGAAAAAGCCGGAGCCGAGCAGAACAAGACCGCTCATATCCAGCTCAACTGGCCTCAGGCAGTTCTGCGGATCCATTATACGGATGAAAGATCCCAGGCTGTCGTCACCATGGAAGAAGCCAATGAGGGGGAAGAGTCCTGATCTCGTTACTCCACATAGATAAGGATTTCCGAACTGAAAAGTCTGCATGCTGCAGCGGAGGCATCCGGCACTGACGATCCAGAACGATAAAAGAACATATAAATTTTCGACAGCATATTTACATGCTGTCTTTTTTTGCTTATAATGACGGTACAAAAAATAACCACTGTTAATAAGTGAATCTGACGAATTGCAATAGTGCCGGGATTCAGGTGGGACAGTGGAAAATTGCGGCTGTGCATACACAGGCAGCTGAAAAAATTTACATCAGGGGAGAAAACGTATGGGAAAAGAAAAGATAACGGATCAGGCGATGTATGATTTCTATGGAAAAATGCCGTTGAAACGTGCGATTCCACTTGGACTCCAGCATGTGTTGGCGATGTTTGTCGGAAACCTGACCCCGCTTCTTATTATCTGCGGCGCATGCGGAATCAGTGGAAGCGAGGAGTTCGCCCATCTTCAGGTCTGTCTTTTACAGAACGCGATGTTTGTAGCGGGAGTTGTGACTCTGGTCCAGCTCTATGCGATCGGTCCGATCGGAGGTAAAGTTCCGATCATCATGGGAACCAGCTCCGGTTTCATCGGAGTTTTCAAGAGTGTGGCGGACACTATGGGCGGCGGACTCGCCACCTATGGCGCGATCATGGGAGCGTCAATTCTCGGCGGTCTTTTTGAGAGTGTTCTCGGATTCTTTATCAAGCCGCTGCGTAAATTTTTCCCGGCAGTTGTAACGGGAACGGTTGTATTGTCCATCGGACTGTCCCTGATCTCCGTCGGGATCAATTCTTTCGGCGGCGGAAGCGGCGCGAAGGACTTTGGCTCTATGGAGAACCTTCTCCTGGCGATCTTTGTCCTTGTGGTGATCCTTACTGTGAAACACTGGACCAACGGAATGGCCAGCAACTCCGCAATTCTCATCGGAATCATTGCGGGATATATTGCGGCATTTGTTATGAGCCTGGTTCTTCCGACAACGGGAATCACGGCAGACGGAGCCGAGTACACGAAAGCATGGGTCCTGAACTGGGACAAAGTCGCCCAGGCAAGCTGGATCAGCATTCCGGAATTTCTTCCGGTGAAGCCGGTGTTTGATGCCCGTGCCATCGCGCCGATCCTCATCATGTTTATCGTAACAGCTGTTGAGACGGTCGGAGATATCTCCGGTGTTATTGAAGGCGGAATGAACCGTGAGGCGACAGATAAGGAGCTTTCCGGCGGCGTGATCTGCGACGGTATCGGCTCTTCTTTCGCGGCACTGTTCGGAATTCTTCCAAACACCTCCTTCAGCCAGAACGTCGGACTGGTTACGATGACAAAAGTAGTGAACCGTACCGCTCTCGCGACAGGCGCGGTATTCCTGATCCTCTGCGGTCTTGTTCCGAAGCAGGGCGCCATCGTTTTTATTATGCCGCAGGCTGTTCTCGGCGGCGCAGCCGTTATGATGTTCTCATCCATCGTGATCAGCGGAATCCAGCTGGTCACAAAGGAGAAGATGACAGCGAAGAACCTGACTATCGTTTCTGTAGCGCTTGGAGTTGGTTATGGAATGGGAGCGAACACGGCAATCTTAGCTCAGACCCCGCAGGCGATCCAGCTGATCTTCGGCGGTTCCGGGATTGTTCCGGCGGCTATGGTTGCGATTTTGTTGAATATTGTGCTTCCAAATGATAAAAAATGATGGGATTTGCGCTGAACGATTATAAAATACTTGAAATCGTTAAAATGACCCGATCAAGTACGTTGAAAATTTTTTGATAAGAAATCTGTGCGCAGGGTTAATAAAAAAGCGGAATTTATCCGGGCGATACCGAGGTGTCGCTTACCGGTTAAATTCCGCTTTTTTTAGTTGCTCCAGTTCTGCCGGGGTGTCCGCGTCAGCGAGTTCCAGAGGATTACCTGCGGGGAAATACCAGACAACGTCGGGATATTTTTTCAGCAGAACATTGCCGCCGTGATTGTCCGGGAGTGTGAGAAGCTCCTCAAAATATCGGTTCCCGAAAAGAATTGGGTTTCCAGGAATTATAGAATCATCCTCAGCGATAGCTGCCAGGCGGAAAATAGGAGAGGCAGTTTGATAATACTGCGAAAATGTTATTACCATAGCTTCAAGTGTCTCTCTTGTTAACAGCGGCTGATCCCCCAGCGCAAACATACACCCCGCAAGTTCCGGATATTCCTTCAATAAGGCAGAAAGTCCAAGATGGACCGTGTGATTTCTGTAGGGCATTGCATGCAGAAGGACCGGAATCTTTCGCTCTCGACAAAATGCTTCAACTTCCCTGGATCTCGTCACAACGATCCGGGCAGCAAAAAGTGCACCATCGGTGGCGGATAAGATCCGGGAGATCATTGGCTTTCCATTGAAATCTACCATAAGTTTGTTGGAGCCAAACCTTTTTCCAAGCCCGGATGCCATGATCACGCATCCGATGGGCAGAAGCGGATGATCCAGGTCATGCACGAACACGTCGTTCCGTGCCCGCAGTGCGTCGAGAAACGGTGTGGATTGGCTGCGGAGAACAGCGATGACCTGTTTCTTGTCAAAAAGCCGGAAAACAGCATCGCAGAATTCCGGGCAGGAGCTTTCCAGATAGCCGAGTTCGTCGATTACCGCCCATTGGGAAGCGGACTCAATGGCGCGGGTTATAGAAGTGATGCCGAGTCCAAGGAAGCCATCCATATCCGGTGTCATTTGGTTGCCGGATCGTTGAGCATCAGGATGCGCAGAATCAGCAGCACAAGCTTTTTGTACAAAATTATCTACAGAGAAATTTGGAACAGCGAAGGACTTATGTGGATGGTAGGATCCGATTCTCGCAGTTTCAGCAGTAAGATTATCTGTCAATTCCACACGGTCGCGCGGAAACGCCTGCGTTGTAAATCCTGGAAATGGTCCTAAATCAGAAAAGTACGGCAGTGCCAGAATTTCTCTCAGCAGCGTGCTCTTCCCGATTCCCCGGCTGCCAGTTATGACCAAATGCCGTTTTTTATGAATACCTGCAGCTGCCGCTGTTTCAGACACAAATTTATTCCCCGTCTTCTCCCCCATCTGCATATTTAGAAAAGATCTGAGTATAGAGCTCGCGGCTGCTCTGAATACAGGCGTCACGGTAGGTTTCATAGTCATGTAAAAACTCCTTTGCTTTCTGCGTCAGTACACTTCCTCCTCCGCCTTTTCCGCCGATCCGGCGGGCCGTGAGCGGAAAACCGAGATTCTTTTCAGCTCGCCTCATGATGGCAAGTGCCTTCGTATACGCCATCCCCATAGACATCGCCGCCGCCCGCAGCGAACCGGTCTCCTCGATCAGATGGAGCAGACGGCAGGGACCTTCACCAAAGAATCGGAGGTGGTCATCGTCGCAGAGAAAAACTCGGATGTCGGATATCATGGAGAACACCTTCTTTCAAGAATTATTATGCTCACAATATGTAACTGTGAGGATACTGAACAGTTACCATAATATCATAAATGCCAATCTGGAAACAGCAAAATTATTCAGCACTGCGGGAGAAAGATCCGCAGCAGAATCATTACAGAAGGGGAAGCAGGATGAGCCGCTTATGGTTCGAGATTTCCGGATCCGCAACAGCAACAAGTCTTACCGCCCCATAAATTTCAGAAAACGCCTTTTCCATATCCTGGACAGAGTCAGTTTTTGGCTGCAGCGTGCAGATCAGGCGACCATCTTTTAAAAGCATCAGCGTGTCACAGCAGGCAAGCGCCAGAACTGGGTCATGAAGGCAGATCAGACCAGCTTTTCCAGGACGCCCATGCACTAATTCCATGATCATCCGCACCATCCGGTACTTATTTCCGAGATCCAGCGAACTGTCCGGCTCGTCGAAGAGCAGCAGCTTCGTGTCTTCCACCAGCGTCCGGGCCAGGATCACAAGCTGCTTTTCTCCACCGCTGAGCGTCAGATAATCCCGGTCTGCGAGACCAGCCATCCCGACCTGTTCCAGAGCCCGGAGTGCCGCCGCTCTCATATCCGCTGACGGCTGGCTGAGCAGCTTTAATTTTGGATAAAATCCCATCAGCACCACATCTATGGCACTCATAGAGATCGAGATCCCGCTCTGCTGCGGAATATAGCTGCCCCGCCGTGCCAGTTCCTTTGAACGCAGTCCGGCGAGCTCAGCACCTTCAAGAAAAACATGCCCGTCATGGGGCAATTCCCCGCAGATGGCCCGGAGAAGTGTGGTCTTTCCACCTCCGTTTGGCCCCAGAAGTCCGATCACACGTCCTGGTGTGTCAACAGAAAAGGAGACATGATCCAGGATCTGCCGTCCGCCGAGACAGAGGGAGATATCCTGAACAGAAAAAAAATCAGCCATTTTGACTCAGCTCCTCCTTTTCGAGAGAATCAGATAGATCAAAAACGGTGCACCGAGAAGCGATGTGAAGATACTCACAGGCAATTCCACCGCAGTCAGGGACTTCGCCAATACGTCCGCAGTGAGCAGCAGGACACTTCCGATGATCCCGCTCAAAAGACAGGATGACCGCCTGTTGTGCCCGGTGAGAAGTCTCGCCGTGTGCGGGGCGAGAAGACCGATAAAACTGATAAGCCCCGTGACGCTGACTGCGGCAGCCACCGTGAGTGTCGCGAGGAAAAGCACGAAAAACCTGGTCTTCTGGACAGAGACACCCAGCATTCGTGCCTCGTCCTCCTGCACCGACAGCGCCAGTATATGGCGGTGGAGCAGGAAAATAACGGCGGAGCTAAACAGAATGATCACAACAGGGAACGGGATCTTCGAGGCAGTGACGCCCGCAAGACTTCCCATGATCCAGTATTCGATGGAAGCCAGCTGTTTTTCCGGGTCAGCCATGAGCTTCAGCACCATGAGAAATGTCTGCGCCAGGGAGTGGACCGCGATCCCCGCGAGAACAATGGAAGAGTGTTCCTTTACTGGGGAAAGGGCGGTGAGTCCAAGGGACAGACAAACTGCGAGAAGTCCGCCGACAAACGCGAAGACCGTGGTGGACGGCGATGCGGCGGAGGTAAAAAGGATTGCGAAGGCGGCACCTGCGCTGGCACCGGAAGAGACGCCGATGATATCGGGGGACGCCAGCGGGTTCCGGAAGACCGTCTGGTAGACGAACCCGGCCACACCGAGGCCAAAGCCGCCGACGAGTCCCATGAGGGCGCGGGGCAGGCGGAGTATGGTAAAAGTGCGGACCGCCATTGGTTCCCCTGCGCAAAGATCCGCCAGGGAGATCGGGTACTTTCCGGTAGTCAGTGCTGAAACAAAGGCGATGACAAGAAATGTCATCGCCAGAGTTAAAATTGCCATTGTCCGGTTGGAATCAGTTTGCGCTTTCCGGAGTGAAGCCATAGAATGTTTCATAGAAATTCTTTTCTGTAGTCTTGAAATCGTCTTCAGTTACAACGTCCGGGTGAAGAATGGAAGCGACATAGTAGCTGCCTAAAAAGCTTGCCGGTACCGGGGAATCGAGAGCTTCGATGTCGCTCGGGATCTGGGCAATGTGTCCTTCTTTTACAGCTGTGAAGTCAGCGAGAGCGGAATCGTTCAGAACAGAGTCAACATCGTAGTCAGCGTCAGCAGCGAGTACGATGTAGTCTGGGTTCCAGGAGAGAATCTGCTCGTAGGAAGTATCTGCCCAGTATGTATCAGTGATGTCGGAAGCCGCGTTCACGCCGCCGGCGTTCTCGATCAGGGTGGACTGATACATCTCCGGACCAGCGGTCTGTAACAGAGCGCTGTTGCCTGCAAGGTATACGGACGGAGTCTCAACGCCGTCGAGGGATTTCTTTAAGCTCTCAAGAGCGTCGGAGATCCAGTACTCCAGCTCCTGGCCTTTCTCAACTACGTCTGCGGCTGTGGAGATCATGTCGATGGTCTCGAATAACTTTGTCTGGTCTTCCGGATTTACAGCGATTACGGTGAGACCAAGCTCTTCCATAGCCGGGATGGAATCTTTTAACTTTGTCGGAACGATCACAAGGTCCGGCTTTAATGCGGCACAGCCCTCAAGGTCAAACTCTTTCGCTGTTCCGACAGACGGGAGTTCTGTGAGTTCCGGAGCGCTTAATTTGTAGATGTTTCTCTTGTCGGCCTTTGCCTCAACGCCGACTAACTGGTCATCGAGACCAAGGGCGATCATCAGGCTTGTGGAGATATAGTAGCCGCTGACGAAGGATTCCGGCTGTTTCTCGATCGTAACCTCACGGCCAAGATGGTCAGTGATGGTGACTGGATAGGTGACAGTCATTTCGTCGCCGGCCGCCGCAGATGTCTCAGCTGCGGATTCGGATGCGGCTTCTGTGGTAACTTCAGCAGCTGTCTCAGCCGCGGTCGTCGTGGATGCAGTGCTGTTTCCACATGCAGTTGTGCTCACGGATAATGCGAGAGCTAAGAGCAGGGCGGAAAGCTTCTTGAGATTTTTTTTCATGATCTTTTGTCCTCTTTCAATATTTTTGTGTTGAAATTTCGTTATGTTTTTTTAACTACAACGGAATTATAACAGAAAGTATGTTAAAATTAAAGTATATTTTACAACTGTTCGATAGGGATTACACGCTTGTCTGCGCAGGCTGTGAAAATGCTGGACAGATATGAAGTTTTTGTAGCGACAAGGAGCAAAGAATGAGAGTTATCAGGGAATATAAACGTGCGGAAAGCCTGGAAGAGGCATGGCAGTTAAATCAGAAGAAGAGCAACCGCGTGCTCGGCGGTATGGTCTGGCTGAAAATGGGAAAGATGCAGATCGGTACGGCGATCGACCTCTCCGGTCTCGGACTTGACACCATCGAGGAGACGGGGGAGGAATTCCGGATCGGCTGCATGGTGACACTGAGAGACCTGGAGCTTGATCCGGGACTCAATTCATACACGGACGGCGCGGCGAGGGAGTCCGTGCGCCATATCGTCGGGGTCCAGTTCCGGAATCTCGCGACAGTGGGTGGAAGTATTTATGGAAGATACGGATTTTCCGATGTGCTGACGATGTTTTTGACCATGGACAGCTATGTGGAGCTTTATAAAGGCGGGATCATTCCGTTAAAGGAGTATGCGAAGATGCCGTATGACAGGGACATCCTGGTGCGGCTCATCGTGAAGAAAGAAAAGGCAGCGTTCGATTACCAGTCTGTCCGCAACAGCCAGACAGACTTTCCGGTACTGACCTGCGCGGCGGCAAAGACGGAGGCAGGATACCGGTTTTCCATCGGGGCGAGACCTGGAAAGGCAGTACTTTTTGAACTTGCAGACGCGGATATTCAAGCCGCAGATGTGGAAAACATGGCAGAAAATGCGGCGAAATGTGTAAAAGAACAGGTCGAGACCGGCTCCAACACGAGAGGAAGCGCGGAGTACCGGAAACACCTGGCGGGAGTTCTGGTAAGGAGAGCTGTCTGTAAGCTGGCGGGAAAATAAGGAAGAATTCCAGCCGGATCAATCAGATGAAAGTGAAAAAAATTTATAGAGGAATTATATCATGAACATTACCATGACATTAAACGGAAAGAAGATCTCCGCCGACATCGACGCGGACATGCTTTTGATCGATTTTGTGCGGGATCACGGATGCTACAGCGTGAAGCGCGGCTGTGAGACATCAAACTGCGGTCTTTGTACGGTATTTTTAGATGAGAAGCCGGTATTATCCTGTTCGGTGCTTGCGGCAAGAGCGGACGGAAGAACGGTGACGACCCTGGAGGGACTTCAGGAGGAGGCGAAGGAGTTTGGGGCATTTATTGCGGATCAGGGCGCGGAGCAGTGCGGCTTCTGCAATCCGGGCTTTATCATGAACGCACTGGCGTTGTTCCGGGAAAACGAGTACCCGGAAGAGGAAGAGATCAGGGAATATCTTGCCGGCAACCTGTGCCGCTGCTCAGGCTATGAGGGACAGCTCCGCGGGATCCAGGCGTTCCTTGCATGGAAAAAGGAGAAAAGCGGAAAGGAGTCGGAGAAGTCATGAAATATGTAAATCAACCGGTACGGAAAAAGGACGCGATGCAGCTCGTAACGGGACAGCCGGTCTATGTGGATGATATCGCACCGAAGGACTGCCTGATCGTGAAGCTTCTGCGATCTCCTTACGCAAATGCGATGGTGACATCCGTAAACAAGGCTGCCGCAATGAAGGTGGACGGCATCGAGGCAATCTATACATGGGAGGATATCCCACAGGACGGAAGAAGATATACTCAGGCAGGTCAGACCTACCCGGAGCCGAGCCCGTATGATCGCCTGCTGATCGACCGCCATGTACGGTTTGTCGGAGATGTGGTGGCGATCGTTGCCGGTCGTGATGAAAAATGTGTGGACAAGGCATTAAAGCTTATCAAGGTCCAGTATGAGGTTCTGGAACCGCTTCTTGATTTCCGAAAAGCAAAGGACAATCCGATCCTGGTGCATCCGGAAGAGAACTGGGAGAGCCTGGTTCCGGTCGGGGCGGACAACCGGAGAAATCTGTGCGCCCATGACGAGACCGGCTCCGGAGATATCGAGGAGGTCTTAAAGAACAGCGAGATCGTAATCGACCGGGTCTATCATACGAAGGCGTGTCAGCAGACCATGATGGAGACGTTCCGTACCTTCTGTACCATCGACACCTACGGACGTTTAAACGTAGTGAGCTCTACCCAGATCGTCTTCCACTGCCGCCGGATCATCTCCAATGCGCTCCATATTCCGAAGACCATGATCCGCGTCAGCAAGCCGAGGATCGGAGGCGGCTTCGGCGCAAAGCAGACCTCTGTCAGTGAGGTATATCCGGCATATGTGACATGGATGACGAAAAAGCCGTCAAAGATTATTTTCAGCCGTGAGGAGAGCATGATTGCCTCCACCCCGCGTCATGAGATGGAGATCCATGTGCGGGTCGGTGCAGATAAAAACGGCATTGTGAACGGAATCGATATGGAAACTCTGTCCAATACAGGCGCGTATGGAGAGCATGGACCGACCACCGTAGGACTTTCCGGTCACAAATCGATCCCTCTTTACGGAAAGGCAAAAGCATTCCGCTTTGTGAGCGATGTTGTCTATACCAACCACATGTCCGCAGGTGCGTACCGGGGATACGGAGCGACTCAGGGATTGTTTGCTGTGGAGTCGGCGGTGAACGAGCTGGCGGCGAAGCTCCACATGGATCCCTTTGAGATCCGCGAGAAGAATATCGTAAGAGAGGGCGATGTGATGCCTGCGTATTATGGTCAGGTCAATACAAGCTGTGCGTTGGACCGCTGTCTTACCCGCGTGAAGGAGATGATCGGCTGGGAGGAGAAGTATCCGGTCCGCGATATGGGCAACGGAAAGGTCCGTGCTGTCGGAATGGGAATGGCGATGCAGGGCTCCGGAATTACCTCCGTCGATGTGGGAAGTGCGACGATTAAGGTCAATGATGACGGATTTTACACGCTTTCCATCGGCGCTGCCGATATGGGAACGGGCTGCGATACGATCCTTGCACAGATCGCGGCAGAGGTGCTGGAGTGTTCAGTGGAGGAGATCATTGTTCTTGGTGCAGACACGGATTCCTCTCCGTATGATTCCGGATCCTATGCGTCCAGTACGACATATGTAACCGGAAAAGCCGTAGAACAGTGTGCATTAAAGATACGGGAACAGATCTGCAAGCTTGGTGCCGGACTTTTAAAGTGTCCGGAGAATGAGGTCGTATTTGACGGAAAATCCGTTCGCAGGGAAGGAGCGGGACAAGATTTTGCCGGACAGGTATCACTTACCGATATTGCGACGGCTTCCATGTGCGGAAATGAGATCGCTTTAGAAGCGACCGTGACGAATTCGTCTCCGCTTTCTCCGCCGCCGTTCATGGTGGGCGCTGCGGAGGTCGAGGTAGATCTTGAGACCGGTGAGGCGAAGGTCATCAACTATGCGGCTGCCGTGGATTGCGGAACACCGGTGAACCCGAACCTGGCAAGAGTTCAGGCAGAGGGCGGTATCCTTCAGGGAATCGGCATGGCACTCACGGAAAATATCACCTATAATGCACAGGGAAAACTTGCGGAGAACTCCCTGATGCAGTATAAGATCCCGACCCGTATCGATATCGGACATATCTGTGTAGAGTTTGAGAGCAGCTACGAGGATGCGGGACCGTTTGGCGCGAAATCCATCGGTGAAGTCGTGATCAATACACCGCTTCCGGCTGTGTCGGATGCGATCTTTAACGCCACAGGAACCAGGTTCTACGAACTCCCGATCACACCGGAAAAGATCGCCATGGCAGTGGCAGAACGGGAGAAAGAACAGGCCTGATCTGGTGACATAATTTGGACAATAGAACGCCATGTGACCATATGTTATAAACAAAGAGTACAATTGTCTGTAACTTTACAGTTACAAGTACCCAATGTAACAAATAACCAGCCGGGGAATAACAGAATAACGGAAAATGTCATCGGGTACCCCGGTTCAACGAAGAAAGCTGGGGGTGTGTATGGCGAAAAGAAAGCAGAAAATGAAGAGACTGGATCATGGAGGATACTCGTTAGTAGAGCTGATGGTGGTAATTGTCATCATGGTGATCCTGGCTTCTGTGAGCATTGGAGTTTATAATGGTTACGTAAATCGCGCGAGGAGCGCAGTGTTCTATGAAAAGGGACATCGCGGAAGCGTTTAAAATTTGTGAAGCAGAACATGGTCTTTCCGGAGAATTCGATAAGCGTGAGATGGCAGAAGAAATCGGAAATATAATGAAAAAGCCGAATGATCCGGACAGCCCGCTCTATCTGTATGTGGGAGAAGACACGGATGACTGTACTGATTTCACCCTTTTCTTCAAGAATACCGGAGATGGAAAAATGGAGATCGATGGATTTACCTACACTGCAGATACGTATGAGATCAGATGGACTGAGGACGACGGCGTGAAGGTAACGATGGAGTAAGAAAAAGGTCAGCAGCTCTTTAGATAAGCAGAGCTGCTGGCCTTTTCGGCAGTCAGGTATTTAGAAGAAGCTGCCAACGGTGGAAGCTGCCGGTCTCACATACTCAGAAGAAATTACTGGCAGGGTGGAAAGAAGCGGTCCCAACGCGGCATGAGCAGCGCCTTTGGACCATCTTAAATATCCGCAATCATACCGGCAGATTCCAGAAAATAGAACATCAGGCTGACGGCGAGAAGGTCTGCGCAGCCGCCGGGACTTAAGTTGTCTGTGATGTACTGATGGTCCAGGGAGTTCAGGGTCTCTTTAAAATTTTCTTTTGTGACAGTGGAGAGCAGGCGCTTTGCCTGCTCTTTGCTTTTTTTCGCAAGCTCCGGCCCTCCCCGGTGAACCATATTGGTGTCGTCAACTTCAGAGATCAGGGTGAGAAGAGCCATGGCGGCGGCGTCATTTAAAGAGAAACCGGAGAAAAGCCATTTTTTCAGAGATGGCAGACCGATCTGGACTGCGGATGGGAAACCGGCAGCCGCCTCACCGCGGGCACCCTGGATACCGTAGGCGGTAAAGATGCGTTCCCCGTTCGTAGAAAGTGATACGAAATGTGTTCTGATGTCGGGGGCAGAAGCGCTTTGCGGATCGGACTGCATCTTGTCAGGTGTATGTCCGGAAATATGTTGGATTTCGGAACCGGGAAGCGGAGTCTGCACGTTCGGAAGTCGATGCAGATCTGCGAGAGAGCACTCCCCTAACTTCCTGCATTCCTGAAGCACATCCTCCAACGGCGGCGGAAGCTCCTGACCCGCGTGAACTTTTCCAAGCGCCCCGCAGAGGATCGCCGAGGCAAAGACAAGCCCCTTGTGGGTGTTGATCCCGCCCGTGGCGGAGAACATAGCGGCTTCGGCCCGTTGTCCGGCGTAGCGCAGCCGCTCAAAAAGCTGCCTGTCCGACTCACTGCTGTGATCCCATCCCAGGCAGAAGAATTCCCGGAACCACGGGATCAGGGAGGCGCTGCTGTCAAGGAATGTAAAAAAGTCCATATCTTTGTGGGAGCCGGAGTTGTTCCGGTCCACCAGTCCCGGCTTCGGGGTGGTTGAAACCTCGTAGAGCAGTCCCCGTACCGCCGCGGAAGCCGCCTGATCAGCCGCCCGGTCCCGGAAGAATTCATGGAAGAGCTTTGCCGTCTGCCACTGGATCAGCTCCATGGAATGGGACTTTTTTTGTGCGCAGACATGGGCATCTTCCCCGCAGACAAGACAGGTTCTGGGGAGAAGTTCGAGATCATGCCGCTTTACGGAAATTCCATCGGGACCGCAGACGTCAAGGTTGAAGAGACGGCCCAAAGGGTGGCTTTCCTCGACGGAGACGAGAAATTTTTTGACCTGTATGGCCTGGGACTTTAAAAGAAAGAACGCGCAGTCACCGGTATTTTTCTCATAAACCTCCGTTTTCAGAACAGAGAAACGGGAGAGGCGGTCAGACAGTTCCCGTACTTCCTCCCGGAATGCCGCCCGGGCGAAGGGAAACGTCTTGACTGTCCCGGCAATATTTAAGGAAAACTCCACAAGACAGATCTCCCCGCCGGTAGTAAGAAGTTCCCATTTTTTCAGGACGCGCCGGTCTCTGGCGGCGCGAAGTTCCACGGAAGTCACCGGTGAGCCGGTAATTACATTATTCAGGTTCATAAAAAAACACTCCATTTGGAATTTAATTCGAACTTCCTAAATGCAGAAAATGCTGTGCAAAGACTTTTTGAACGCAGATAAGCATTCCCCCGCTTCAAGTGCGCGGAGCACTAAGCGGTGAGTGAGTGGGATGCTTATGTCAGTGGGAGTTGAAAGCTCCCACTGACAGATCGCGAAGCGACTGCGTTCATGAGCAAGTAGCGAAGCGGATTGCGAATGTCCGCTTTACTTTCGCACAGCATTTCAGCTATCATGCATCTGAAAAAACGTCAGAGAACAGGATCTGCAGGAGAATTCGCAGTTACTTAAAGCTTTCCTTTAAATACTTCGCCGTACACTCCGGCACCAGCGACAGAACTTCGTCGGTCACGCCCTGCTCATCCAACAATTTCCGAACTCTGGAAGCACTGATGACCTCCGGCTTTCCATCCGGTCCCTCTGTGGTGATCCGGTCGATCTTGATGAAGGAGATGCCGTATTTTGGGAGAATGCGGATCATTGCCTCGTTGTAGCGTCTTGTTACCGGATCAAAAGGCTCTTCTCCGGCGAAACGTTTTGTAATATGAAGGATCGGAGCGATCCTCGACGCGAACAGTGTGATGTCGAGCTCACTCTGGATCTTCGCCGCGTCCTCGCAGTCCTTTAAGAAGTAGGTCGGGAATGTAGCGTTGGAGATCATATATGGACCGGATGGATGTACGATGACATTTGGAAGATGATCGGTTCCTTCACGGACAAGGCGGAGCCGGTCTGCAAACGGGAAACAGGAACGGTTCTCCTCAACCACGAAGATATGGAGCAGGGAACATGATTTTGCCGCGTAAGTGATCAGCGCGAGATGACCTTTCGTGAAGGGATTGCAGTTCATGACGATACAGCCCACGTTCTCATCGGTATCTGTCCCGGCGAGAAATTTCTTATAATAGTTGTCCAGTCTGGATTTCTTATTCTCCAGCATCAGGACAGCTTCTGTCTCTGCCAGAGGATAAAATCCGCAGGATGTGAAAAGCACTTTGTTCTTCGGTCTGGTGATCACAAAAAGATCGTAATGCCCTGCCTCAAACCGGTTTTCGACAAGTCTGGACACGAGACTTCCGAGAGCATTCTGACCTCTGAGACTCTCATCTACCGCAAAACATTTTAAAAGATTTCCTGCGCAGCATCCGCATCCTGTGAGATTCTCATCGGAATCAAACACTCCGAACGCCGCCTCGATATCGTCCTCATAATTTAAATGATGCTTTGCGAGAAACTCCACAAGCATCTGTCTGTCATGGGAAAAACCAAGGGATAATTCATGAATACTGAGTTCTGTCATATAAAAGCACCTCCAAATGAGATAAAAAGCAATGATGTCGTAATGGGACTATGAATATAGTATAGATGAAAAAAGGATAGTTTTCCAGAGAAAAGGCAGAGAAAAAAAGGGAAAATTGTAACAGGAAATTCACGGTTTGTCATTGGACTATACCAGATGTCATGACGGCTTTCGTTTCGAATTCTGCGGCACTTCGCACGCTTTAACAGTTTTATCAGTTCTGAGGTTTTCATATAGATTTCTTCTTTGATTATGACAGGTGCAGATGTGTTAGTCAATGAAAAATAGACACGTATTTATACGTGCAGAAAAATGAAATAGATTGTGTTAATAACTGCAGAAAAATGGTTAAGTGGACGAGCAGGTCCGAATGAGTCAGAGCAAAAGAAATAAGAATTGCTGTCAGATATCCATACCTTAGCATGTTATAGAAGATTTTATAATTTGCCCTGGCGTTCCAAATGTGGTACGATAAGAAAAACAGTTCAGGAAGAACTGTGAGTTTACGAAAAGATACGAGGAACATGACATGCTGCATCTATATTTCGCCCCATTAGAGGGAATCACAACATATCCATACAGGAACCTGCACCACAAGTATTTTGGTGGTGTGGACAAATATTTTACGCCGTTTCTGGCACCGGGACCGGAGCAGGGAATGAGCGTGAAGGAGATGCGGGATGTGCTGCCGGAGAATAATGCGGAGGTACCGGTGGTGCCGCAGATACTAACGAACCGGGCAGGAGATTTCCTTCTGGCATCAAAGAAATTAGCAGAGATGGGATACCGGGAGATCAACCTGAATCTTGGATGTCCGTCGGGAACGGTCACAGCGAAGAAAAAGGGTTCCGGTTTTTTACTTTACCCGGATGATCTGGATCGTTTTTTTGATGAAGTGTTCGCGGATGCGTCGGTGAGAAACGGAGAGTTTCAAATCTCTGTTAAAACCAGGATCGGAAAGAACGAAGTGGAAGAATGGCCGGAGATCATGGAGGTCTACAACCGGTACCCGATCAGCGAGCTGACAGTGCATCCACGGATCCAGAAGGAGTTTTATAAAGGCGTTCCGCATCTTGACGTCTTTGCGGATATTTTAAAGGAAAGCCGGAATCCCATCGTGTACAACGGAGATCTGTTCACGGCAGAGCATATGAAAAAGTTTCGGGAGAAATTCCCGACGGTGGAAAACGTGATGATCGGGAGGGGACTCATCAGAAATCCGGCACTGGCAGAGTTGATAAAAATAGAAGAAGCCGGTGTGGAAAATGCCCAGGTCTGTGCAGGAACAGAAAACGGAAACAAAGAGACATCACCGGAGCAGGCGGAAAAGACAGTACCGGAGTCCAGAAACACGGGAGACAATCTCATGCCCCGGATCCGTGCCTTCCACGATGAGATCTTTGAATATTACCGCGAGACCATGTCCGGCGACAGAAATCTTCTTTTCCGTATGAAAGACCTCTGGAGCTATATGTTAGAGGAGGTTCCGGACAGTGAAAAATTAGCCAAAAAGATCCGCAAATCCCAGCATGTGCCGGAATATCTGGCGGCGGTGGATGAGGCGTTTGCGGGATGGGAGCGGACGTTTTAAGAAAGGAGAAAACGATGCAGCTGCTGATCAAACAAAGAGTTTTTTCATGGACCGATACATATGACGTGTATGATGAGAAGGAAGAACCGAAATATTTTGTAAAAGCGGAATTTTTTGCACTGGGGCATCAGATCCACGTATACGACAAGAGCGGACGGGAAGTCGGCATGGTGAAACAACGCCTCCTTACCCTGCTTCCGGCATTCGATATCGAGATCGATGGAAAAGAATTCGGAAGTGTGCAGAAAGAGTTTACCTTCTTTAAGCCGCGGTATGAACTGGATTACAACGGATGGCGGTGTGAGGGCGATTTTCTGGCCTGGGACTACGATGTGTATGAGGAGTGCTGTGCGGTGGTTCATATTTCAAAGAAGCCGTTCCATTGGGGCGATACCTATGTGATTGACATTCTGGATCCTAAGGACGAAATTATGGCACTGATGCTGGCGATCGCCATCGATGCTGCAAACTGCACGAATAAATGATCATCGTCACAGACAGAAGATCATGTGGAAAATCAGAAGGACAGAAGTAGAAATATGGAGGAAATGATATGGAGAATCCCGGAAAAGAAACGTATGTAGAACAGATGGAGCGTGTGAATCAAACAAACCCATTTATGCTCCACAACAGGATCCGTGCGGTCGCATTATCGGAAGACCGGGCCGAGGTCCGGGCTGAGATCACAGAGGATTCCCTGAATGCCATGCAGACCGTCCACGGCGGCCTGATGTTCGTGATGGCGGAGGTTGCCGCGGGACTTGTAACGAGGAATGACGGAAGAAAATATGTGACTCTGGACAGCTCTTTCCGTTTCCTTCGCGGCAGCAGCGCAAAAAACATTCAGGGGCTGGCGAAGATCACAAAGCGCGGGAAGACCGTCTGCTTTACAAAAGCTGAGGTCGTGGAGACCGATACGGGGAAGCTCCTGGCAGAAGGAGAATTTACGTTTTATTGTATGGGTGAGTAGGGATAAAAACAAAAATCCGGCAATAACCCGTGTTTTCGAAACCTATCTCGGCCAGCCCTACGGGGAAAAGTCACACAATCAACAGTTCATATCAGATCCGCTTTTTTAGGATTGTTGAAAAAATACAATTTGAGGAGGGTGATTTTTATCACAGAAAAGGATTATTATCAGGCGGGAAAGGCGGTGTATATGATCCAGAATATGAATCAGACATTAAACCAACCGTTTGGTGATGGGGCACATATTCTATATGTGAACGGAGAGTACCGTGACGATTCCGCCATTGGAAAGCTGATGCATGATTTCAACTGCGCAGATGCAGATGACATGCATTACGGATTGCTGGCAGAAAGAACAAGGTATCTCAAGGAAAATTCGAAGGGAGTGAACGAGATGTACCGGACAATGGATGAGGTGGAAAAAGAGTGTTATGAGGAGGGACGAGAGAAGGGACGTGAAACGCAGGCTAAATTGACGGCCATAAATCTTCGAAAACTAGGATTGCCGCTGGAGCAGATAGCCCATGCTGTTGGATTCCATGTGGAAAAGGTTGAAAAGTGGGTTAAGTAGGAAAAGAAAGATGGTGTGGGGATAAAGATAATCGGTTGATCGTAAAGAGTTGATAATGGGGGAAAGAATTGTGTACGATAAGAAAGAGATGGGGATGCCTGTTTCTTTCCGTATTCTGTCGGAATCTAAAAAATGGCTTTTTAGGGCCAAATAAAACACTGAATCTGTATATAGAAAAAGTGTGTGATATGTAGTATGATAAGGGAAATAAATTCTGTGGGAGAAAGACATGGAAAGCTTATTTGTTATGGCACAGGTCGCACCAACTGAATATCCAAAAGATAATCTCGAGAAAGCTGACAGCTTAGTAAAGGAAGCAGCAGAAAAATATCATCCGGGTATGATTATTTTTCCAGAAACTTTTATGAGCCGTTTTCCGGCTGGTACAGACATTGCAACAGCAAATGCGGTTGCGGAACCGCTGGACGGAGAATTTGTGCAGGGAATGAAAAAATTAGCCGCAGATCATGATGTATGGCTCACATTCGGAATGAAGGAGACCATTGAGGATCCGGCTGATCATCGCTGTTACAATACAGTTGTTATGGTGAATAACAAGGGAGAAATCGTACAGACTTACAGAAAAACGCATTTATATGATGCGTTCGGATACAAGGAATCCAATGAGTATAAAGCTGGAGACAAGTTTTTTGAGCCAGTAGATACTCCGTTTGGAAAACTCGGTTTATTTGTCTGCTACGAAGTTCGTTTCCCGGAAGTAGCACGTTACCAGAAGGCCAAAGGAGCTGAGATTGTCATTATGCCGACTGCATGGTTCAAAGGCGATTTAAAGAGTCATCAGTTCCGTACACTGATTACCTCCAGAGCACTGGAAAACACATTTTTCGTACTTGCGTGCGATCAGTGCGGAGGCACAGCGATGGGTGAGAGTGTAGCAGTCGATCCGATGGGAGTTGCCTTTGCAGCTGGAAATGAAAGAGAAGAACTGATTCCGGTATATGTGGATACGGATCGGATCAAGGAAGTGGAGAGCAAACTTCCATCCTTTAAAGACAGAAGACCTGCCCTTTATATTTAGTTCAATCGCATATGTTTAAATACCCCTTTTTGGGAGCCAGAGAAATCTGGCTCCTCTTTTGTTTTACATCTGGGGTTTCGGATGGTACAATCAAAGCATCAACGCAGAGGAGGAAAAATATATGTCTCTTACCTTGGAAAAGATTTTTGAAGCGAAAAACAGGATCGCCCCGTACACGACGAGAACACCGCTCATCCGTCTGGAAAAGCTGGACGAGTACCTTGGCTGTCAGGTGTATCTGAAGGCGGAGTGCATGCAGATCACCGGCGCATTTAAGCTCCGCGGAGCAGTCAACAAGATCAGGATGCTGACACCGGAGCAGTTAAGCTGCGGGATCGTCGCGGCATCTTCGGGAAACCACGGAAAGGCAGTGGCGTATACTGCAAAGAAGCTTGGTGCAAAGGCGACGATCGTGATGCCGTATACGGCACCGGCTATTAAAGTAAATGCGATCAAAGAGCTGGGAGCGGAGGTCGTTCAGTGTGAGACATCTGAGCGGTTTGACGTT
>OGEJ01000238.1_pt1 | contig 28350 bp, 20 predicted proteins | sample 1570701 | NCBI WGS metagenome assembly OGEJ01 (sample SAMEA2582140, study PRJEB24529) | metagenome | biome: Human gut stool | place: China | collected 2011
TGTCGCAAGCGACCGCGCGAGGCGCGAGAATGTGCCAAGGCACATTCTTTTTATACTATGTGGAATTATTTTTTTGATGGTAAAACATTAGGAATAATGTTATACTGAATCTATATGCGGGCCACACATTTTCTGAATGTTTCGACATTTATCGAAGAAAATCCGGAGCAGTCCGGTGGCCGAGAAAGTGCGATAGAAACGGAGAAGCTGTCTATGAAAAAAATGATTTCCTGGAATGTAAACGGGCTTCGTGCCTGCCTGGGAAAAGGATTTTTAGAATATGTGAAGGAATCGGATGCAGATATTTTCTGTATTCAGGAAAGCAAGTGTCAGGAAGGGCAGGTAGAGCTGGAGCTTCCGGGATATCACCAGTACTGGAATTACGCGGAGAAAAAGGGATATTCCGGAACGGCGATGTTCACAAAGGAAGAGCCGATCGCGGTGACCTATGGTCTTGGGATTGAGGAGCATGACCATGAAGGCCGGGTGATCACGGCGGAATTCCCGGAGTATTATGTGGTCACCTGCTATACCCCGAATTCCCAGGACGGCTTAAAGCGCCTCGATTACCGGATGCAGTGGGAGGACGCATTCCGGGCGTACTTAAAGGAACTGGAGACGAAGAAACCGGTAATTTTCTGCGGTGATCTGAACGTGGCACATCAGGAGATCGACTTAAAGAATCCGAAGACGAACCGGAAGAATGCAGGTTTCTCTGATGAGGAAAGAGCGAAATTTACGGAGCTTTTAGAGGCTGGATTTGTTGATACGTTCCGATATTTTTACCCGGATCAGGAAGGAATCTACTCCTGGTGGTCTTACCGGTTCTCGGCAAGAGCGAAGAATGCGGGGTGGCGGATCGATTATTTCTGTGTCTCAGAAAGTCTGAAGGACAGGCTTGTGGATGGGAAGATCCATACGGAAGTGATGGGAAGCGATCACTGTCCGGTGGAGCTGGATATTCAATAGAATAGATTTGGTACAGTACCTGACTCAAGGTATAGCGGTATGTAGCGATAAAAGCTGTGTACAAGTATCTGCGAAAGAATACGCAATTTACAGATTAAAGAATTTTGTGCAGATATTGAAAAACGTAAATGAAGGTAAAAAGTTTTGATTGAGAAAGTGATAGTGGGTTGACATAACATGAATTTAGTGACGGCAGAACATCTGACAAAATCATATACGGAGCGGCTGCTCTTTGATGATACCGACTTTTCCATCAACGAAGGTGACAAGATCGGTCTCATCGGAATCAACGGAACAGGAAAATCGACGTTATTGAAGCTGGTGGCGGGACTTGAGGAGCCGGACTCCGGCCGGATCGTCCGGGGACGGAATCTGGATATCCGTTATCTCCCTCAGAACCCGGTATTCCATCCGGGCGAGACGGTACTGGAGAGCGTTTTAAGGGAAAATGAGGGACATGAACATGTCTGGGATATCGAAAGTCAGGCAAAATCCATGTTAAACCGCCTCGGAATCCCGGATTTCAACGAGAAGGTGGAGCATTTATCCGGCGGACAGAAGAAGCGCGCGGCGTTAGCATCTGTACTTTTATCGACGGCGGAGCTTCTGATCTTAGACGAGCCAACAAACCATCTGGACAGCGAGATGGCGGACTGGCTGGAAGATTATTTAAAGAAATTCAAGGGCGCACTCCTTATGATCACCCATGACCGGTATTTCCTTGACAGCGTGACGAACCGGATCGTGGAGCTGGATAACGGAAAACTTTACAGCTATCAGGCAAACTATGAGGGCTTTCTGGAATTAAAGGCAGAGCGCATGGACATGGAAAAGGCCTCTGAGCGCAAACGCCAGTCGATCCTGCGGACGGAACTCGCATGGATGCAGAGAGGTGCCCGTGCCCGCTCTACAAAGCAGAAAGGCAGAATTCAGCGATTTGAGGCACTGCGGGATAAAAAGGGACCGGTGGAGGACGGAAAAGTCGAGATGGAGTCCATCTCCAGCCGCCTCGGCCGTACCACCATCGAGATCTCGGATCTCTGCAAATCCTACGGGGACAAGGTCCTTGTAAAGGATTACACCTACTTTTTCTTAAAGGACGACCGTATCGGCTATATTGGTCCCAACGGAAGCGGAAAATCGACGTTGATGAAGATGATCGCCGGCTGGGTCAAACCGGATTCCGGAACAATCGAGATCGGACAGACCGTAAAGCTCGGCTATTTCTCCCAGGAGAATGAGGACATGGACACGAGCCTCAAGGTCATCGACTATATTAAGAATGTTGCGGAGTATGTAAAGACAAAGGACGGCAGCATCAGCGCGTCCCAGATGCTGGAGCGGTTTTTATTCCCTCCGTCTGTTCAGTACACCGTGATCGAGAAGCTGTCTGGCGGCGAGAGAAGACGCCTTTACCTTTTGAAGATCCTCATGAGTGCACCGAATGTCCTGATCCTGGACGAGCCGACGAATGACCTTGATATCCAGACGCTGATGATCCTGGAAGACTATCTTGACAGCTTTCAGGGGATCGTCATCACGGTATCCCATGACCGGTATTTCCTTGACCGCGTGGTCGGCAGGATTTTTGCCTTCGAGGGAGATGGAAAGCTTCAGCAGTACGAGGGCGGATTTACGGACTATCAGGCGGCGAAGGCGGAGCGGGAAGCGAAGCTTGCGGAGAGCGCGGCGGAGAATCCGGCGGCAGCGAAGAAGTCTGCGGATAAGGGAAATGACGCGGCTGAGACAGACAGCGCATCCCGCGGGAACGCGAAGCCAAGGGAGAAAAAACTGAAATTCAGCTACAAAGAGCAGAGAGAGTGGGATACCATCGAAGATGACATCGCCGCTCTGGAAGAGGCAGTAGAGAACCTTGAGAAGGAGATCGAGGCCTCTGCGACGAACTTTACAAAGCTCAATGAGCTTATGAAAGAAAAAGAAGAGAAGGAAGCGCAGCTCGAAGAAAAGATGGATCGTTGGGTCTACTTAAACGATCTGGCGGAGCAGATCGAAGCGCAGAAGAACAGGTAATATGATAACTGTCAGCGGACTTGTGTATTTGTTGTGCCGGTTATGCGAGACCTGGCAGCAGGAAAAGGTCAGAGCGGCAGTTGTTCAAAAATATATTTTTACTGATGTTGATTATCGGAAACTCAGGACCGCAGGTAACCGTTGCTGAAATCAGTAAATAGAATATGTCCGGGAAAACGGGGGATTTTAGAATGGCAGAATATCGAAACAGAAACAGAATCCTGTATCCACTTGGTGTCACGCAGGAGGCAGATGGAGTTCGGATCCTGGTGCAGGGGCGTGCGAAGGAGGTTTGTCTGCTCTTATACAGACCGGGAGAAAAAACGCCGTGCGAGGAGATCTCGTTTGATCCGAAATACCGGATGGGAGATGTGTGGGAGCTGGCGCTGGATCGGACAGATTTTGCATCATTTGAATATAATTTCATGATAGATGGGAAAATTGTGACAGATCCTAACGCGCGCGTCATCACAGGCCGGGAGAAATGGGCAGACCGGAAACGTGCCGGAAAACCGGTGCGTTGCAGGATACTGTCGGAGGAGTTTGACTGGGAGGATGATGTAAACCCGGAAACCCCTTATGCAGAAACGATCCTCTACAAACTCCATGTCAGGGGATTTACGGCGCATGCGTCCTCCGGGGTATCTGCCCGAGGAACGTATGCCGGTGTCATGGAGAAAATCCCATATTTAAAAGAGCTCGGGATCACGGCGGTGGAGCTGATGCCGGTGACAGAGTTCGATGAGATCATGATGTCATCCTCCGGAAGCAGCTTCCATAACGCGAAACAGGAGCCGACAGGATACTTAAATTACTGGGGATATGGTCCGTCCTATCTCTACGCAGTGAAGACGGCGTATGCCTCCCGTGAGACAATGTCGGCGGAAGGTGAGTTCAAAACATTAGTTAAAGAATTGCATAAGGCCGGGATCGAGTGTATCCCGGAGATGTACTTCACAGGAAAAGAGCTTCCGGGGGAGATCCTCTCCGTGCTCCGGTACTGGGTGGAAGAGTACCATGTGGATGGTTTCCATCTGACCGGATTCCCGGATCTTTCTCTGGCAGCGGAAGACCCGTTTTTAAAGCGGACGAAGCTTTTTGCGGAAAACTGGAACGATGTTATGAACCGCCGGCCGAAACAGGGCTATGTGACTCCGGGAGATGGCGCGGTATCTGTGGAGGAAAAGAATCTCGCGGAATACAATATGCAGTTCATGGAGGACATGCGCCGGTTCCTGAAGGGTGATGAGGGAATGTTGTCGGCGTTTGAGCTCCGGAACCGCAGAAATCCGATGGAATATGCCGTGATCAACTACATGGCGAACACCAACGGCTTTACGCTGATGGATACCGTCTCCTATGACCGGAAGCACAACGAAAAAAACGGCGAGGAGAACCGGGACGGAAGCGACTACAACTATTCCTGGAACTGCGGCGCGGAAGGCCCGACGAGAAAGAAAAAAATCGTGGAGCTGAGGAAACAGCTCTTAAAGAATGCGTATCTGCTCCTGTTTTTAAGTCAGGGTGTTCCGCTTCTCATGGCGGGCGACGAGTTCGGGAACAGTCAGGACGGAAACAACAACGCCTACTGTCAGGACAATGCGGTCTCCTGGTTAAACTGGAAGCTTCTGGAGCCCCACAAGGATCAGGCGGAATTCGTAAAACGTCTCATCGCGTTCCGGAAATCCCACAAGATGTTCCACATGGACCGGGAACCGCGGATCATGGACTATAAGTCCTGCGGAAGACCGGATGTGTCCTACCACGGGGAAAACGCCTGGAAGCCGGAGTTTGAAAATTTCCGCCGCCAGTTCGGGATCCTCTACTGGGGTGCCTACGCGAAACGCCCGGACGGGAGTGATGACGCGAACTTCTATGTAGCCTATAACATGCACTGGGAGCCGCATATGTTTGGACTTCCGCATCTCCCGAAGGGAGCAAAGTGGCGTGTGATCTGCAATACGGGCGACCCGGATGCGGCCGACCTTCCAACGGATGGAACCGGTAAAGTTCCGAAAAACCAGATGATGCTGGCGGTACCGCCGCGCGGGATCGTGATCCTTGAGAGTTTTTTGGAAAAATAGCTGAAAAAATCCCCATCACAGGTCAGAAGATAGAGACATCGGCCTGAAGGATGGGGATTTTGCATGATATAAGAAAATTGCACATATTTGTTTTGTTCCTGTCGGGATCAGTGTCTGCCAGAATCTGCACTTGTCGGAATCTGCGCCCGGTGTTGCTTATTCCGGATAAACAAGCTGTTCCTCGCGGATATCCTCAAGTACCTCATCATAGAACTTTCCGGCAAGATATTTTGCCATCGGGAGGTTCATATCGAGGTAGTTTCCGCAGTCGCGGGCAGCGGCACCTGGAACTTCGCCCTCGTAGTCACGGATGAAGAGGAACATCTCCTGGAGAAGCGGGATGATGTCCGCAGACTCATAATCGCCAGCGAGAAGCAGATAGAATCCGGTGCGACATCCCATCGGGCCGAAGTAGAGCACTTTATCTTTGTAAATACGGTGGTTTCTTAAGAAGGTTGCGCCGAGATGTTCGATCGTATGGACCTCGGCAGTGTTCATAACCGGCTCAAAGTTCGGACGGGTCATACGGATATCGAAGGTCGTAACATGGCTGTCTCCGGCAACATCCCTTCGGGAAACGTAAACACCGGGAATCAGTTTCAGATGATTGACAGTGAAGCTTGTGATCTTTTCCATAATCAGATACACCCTTTCGTGAGTTTTGCTGTTTGTTGTTGTACACAGGTTGGAATTTTCCGAATTGAAAATTCTGTACAATACAGAGGCAGATGCCATCTGACTGTATCGACTTTTATTATAAAGGGGATACCGTGTGGTTACAAGATGGAATTTGTAAATTGTCAGTGCCTGTTCAGCAGATCTGCACACTCTAATTGTCAATTTATTCTTGTCTCACTTTCTGATTTGTACTATAATAATGGGTAACGGGATTTTTGAATTGAAACATATCCCATAAGGAGAGGCTATGAAATTACTGGCATATGAAGTAGACAAAAGATCTTTTTTAGGTGTATTAAACGAGGATGAAACCTGGGTTTATCCGGTTTCTGCTGCAGGAATGGAATATCGGTCCATGAAGGAGCTGATCCGCGAGGCGGGACAGTCTGAGATGGAAATGCTGGATTATATTTCAAAGAAAGCCCCGGGTGATGTTATGGGAGCGGCCCCGGTGGACGAGATCCGTGTCGTATCTCCGATCGCGGAGCCGGATCAGGATATTATCTGCCTGGGAATCAACTACATGGATCATGCGGAGGAATCTGCGAGATTTGAAAAACGTGAATTTGAGAGACCGGAGAAAGCAATCTATTTCTCAAAACGCGTGAACCGCACGAATGATCCCGATGGAATCATTCCGGCCCATAAGAATCTGACAAGTCAGCTGGATTATGAGGCAGAGCTTGCCGTTATTATCAAGAAAGACGCAAAGGACGTAAAGCCGGGCGAAGTGAAGGACTATATTTTCGGCTATACGATCATGAATGATGTCAGCGCCAGAGAGGTTCAGACAGAGCATAAGCAGTGGTATTTCGGAAAGAGTCTGGACGGGTTTACACCGCTCGGTCCGTGTATCATGACTGCGGATTCCACTGCGTTTCCGCCGGTATTAAAGATCCAGTCTAAGGTAAACGGAGAACTCCGCCAGAATTCTAATACAGGGCTCTTTATCCATGGAATCGAGGAAGTGATCTGTGAACTCACACAGGGCATGACATTAAAAGCAGGAATGATCATCGCAACAGGAACGCCGGCAGGAGTCGGCATGGGATTCGTTCCGCCGAAATTCCTTGAGACCGGGGACGTTGTAGAGTGCATAATCGAAGGAATCGGTACACTCCGGAATACGGTTGGTGAGTAGATGCCGTATTGGTGTGCTCACACGGTGTGGAAGACATGCATCATAAAAATTAAGAGGAGAACAGTTGCCATGAAGGGAGCAGAAAGCCGGTCAGAACGACGGGCTGCTCTTTTCATGGCTTTTTTGTGCAACAGAAAATTCTGAGGAAGTCCCTGTCGCACAAAAGCGTGAGGAAATTATACATGGAAAATATACGGGAAATGTTGAAAAAAGTAGCGGCGGGAGAGCTGTCTGTGGATAACGCTGTTCTGGAGCTGAAGAAAGAGCCGTTTACAGCAGCAGGATACGATGATCTGGGATTCGCGAAGCTGGATACCCACCGGAAGCTGCGTCAGGGTGCGGCGGAAGTGATCTACGGCGCGGGAAAAACTCCGGGACAGATCGCCGGAATCGTGGAGGCAATGAAAAAGCGGAAGCAGGAGACGATCCTGATCACGCGTGTTGACGAGGAAAAGAGCCGGGAGACGGAGCAGCTGTTGGCAGAACTGTATCCGACCGGCAGCGGATATCAATATTTTAAGGAAGCGAAGGTTGTGATCTGCGGAAGCTTCCCGGAAAAAGACGGCGTTGGGACGATCGTGGTGGCGACCGGCGGAACCAGTGATATTCCGGTTGCGGAGGAGGCGGCACTCACGGCAGAGGCTTTGGGGAATCAGGTGGAACGCCTTTATGATGTGGGTGTTGCGGGACTTCACCGACTGATCTCCCACATGGACTCCATCATGAACGCCCGCGTGATCATCGCGATCGCAGGTATGGAAGGTGCCCTTGCCAGCGTCATCGGTGGTCTCGCCGATTGCCCGGTGATCGCGGTGCCGACCAGCATCGGATACGGAGCGTCCTTCGGCGGCGTGTCAGCACTGCTCTCCATGTTGAATTCCTGCGCCAGCGGTGTCAGCGTTGTGAATATCGACAATGGATTTGGAGCCGGGTATCTGGCGAGTATGATGAACCATATGCGTGGATAAAAACTCGAAAATCAGTCCGATCTGCTGTGCATCTGGAGGAAGATGCCAGCAGCGGGCGAAATGCAAGAAAATAATTTGCGTAATTTTTAAATGAGGTGGAACTGATATGAAAACATTATATTTTGACTGCGGAATGGGCGCTGCCGGAGATATGCTGATGGCATCTCTCTACGAAATCTGCCCGGATAAAGAGAAGTTTTTAAAGATGATGAATGGGATGGGGCTTCCGGGGCTTTCCGTCGAAGCAGAACCGTCAGTAAAGTGTGGGATCACCGGGACGCATATGAAAGTGACGATCCATGGGGAAGAAGAGGAGAGTGTAGACGTCGACCTGCAGGGGCATGAGCATCACCATGACCACGATCATGAGCACGACCACGATCATCATCATGACCATAATCATGAACACAATCACGACCATACAGATGACCACCATGACCATAGCCATGAAGATCACCATCATTCTCATGAAATGGCAGAGTCGGCAGCAGAACAGACGATTCATGAGCATACACATGATGGCCAGTTCGAGCATCACCACGATGAACAGAGCGATCTCGATCACGCCCACGATCACAGACATAGCCACCACCATCACGCCAGCATGGCGGGCATCTCTCACATTATCGAGCACTTAAACCTTCCGGAAGAGGTTAAAGCGGATGTTGTAGCCGTTTATCAGTTGATCGCCGAGGCGGAATCCCACGTCCATGGAAAGACTGTCGAGGAGATCCACTTCCACGAGGTCGGCACCGCCGACGCGATCGCGGACATCGCCGGAGTCTGCCTCTTAATGCACATGATCGTTCCGCAGAAGGTTATCGCATCCCCGATCCATGTCGGAAGCGGAAATGTCCATTGTGCCCACGGAATCCTTCCGGTTCCGGCACCTGCGACGGCCTTTATTTTACAGGGACTTCCGATTTACAGCGGAGTCATCAAAGGCGAACTCTGTACCCCGACCGGAGCGGCACTGTTAAAGCACTTTGTGACAGAATTTAAGGAAATGCCGGTCATGCGGACCGCTGCCATTGGTTACGGTATGGGAAAGAAAGACTTTGAGCGCGCAAACTGCATGCGCGTCCTCTTAGGCGAGACAGAGGAGAATGGAAGTGAAGTGACAGAGCTCTCCTGCAACCTCGACGATATGACACCGGAAGCTCTCGGCTTCGTTCAGGAGATCCTCTTCGCCGCAGGCGCCCTTGAGGTCTACACGATTCCGATCGGCATGAAGAAGAGCCGCCCGGGAATCCTTTTAACCTGCATGTGCCGCTGTAATGACAAAGAAAAGATGGTTTCCCTGCTCTTTAAGCACACAACAACGCTTGGTATCCGTGAGAGTATTAGCAAACGCTACACCCTTACAAGAACGATGAAGGAACATGAAACGCCATACGGTGTGGTCCGGGAGAAGGTTTCTGAAGGCTACGGTGTGGTTCGTGGAAAGCTGGAATATGAAGACCTTGCAAAGATCGCGAGAGAGCAGGGGATGTCGTTAGAAGATGTGAAAAAACTGATTGGTAAATAGAATACAATAAGACGAAGAAGAGCGGCCCTGGCGGAGCGCTCTTCTTCATATATAGGGGCATCAGGTAAAGTCCGGATAATTCTGAACTTCTGGCGTACACCTGTGCCCCTGGAGGAAAGAGGGGTATGAGATGGTATATCAATGCAGGTATCTCAGCGCAAGTCCCGCGAAAACGGATGCACCTGAGGTAATCGCCTGTTCATCAAACACGATTCCGGCATTGTGCAGTGGGCGGGAAGATGCCGGATCATCATTTCTTGTTCCAATCCGGAACATAGCGCCCGGAACTTTTTCAAGGTATCTGGAGAAATCCTCAGATCCCATGGATGGAGTGGCGAGAGTGACTACATGGTCAGCGCCGAGTTCTTCAGTAGCCGCCTGCTCAATGAGATCCACAACATGGTTGTCGCAGACAACGGCAGGGACGCCTTTCTGGTAAACAATGTCGCATTCTCCCCCCATGGCTGCAGCGCCGTGGGAAACGATCTGCCGGATCTTTTCTTCCATTAGGGCACGGGTCTCGTTGCTGACAGTGCGCACAGTTCCTTCCATAACGACTTCGTCAGGAATAATGTTGGCTGCAGTACCGCCGGTGATCTTTCCGATGGTGAGGACTGCTGAATCGAGAGGTGCGATTGTTCTCGAAATAATGGTCTGTAACTCCGTTAGAATGTATGCGGATGTCATGACCGGATCGATGCTCTTGTGGGGGTGTGCGCCGTGTCCGCCTTTTCCGCGGATCGTGAGCTTTACTGTGTCAGAGGAAGCCATAAAGGAGCCGCGGCGGATGCCGATGGTTCCCGCCGGAATGTCCGGCCAGCAATGAAGACCGACAGCGAAATCCGGGTGATAATTTTCAAAAACGCCGGAATCAATAACCATCTGAGATCCGCTTAAGCGTTCTTCGGCAGGCTGGAACAGGAACAGAACCGTTCCTTTAAGTTCATCGCGAAGGGAAGTTAAAACCCGTGCAGCCAACAGTAGGGCGGTCGTATGGATGTCATGTCCGCAACTGTGGCAGACTCCGGTATTTTCTGAAGTAAAGGGAAGTCCTGATTTTTCGACCATCGGAAGTGCATCAATGTCGGCACGGAGAAGAATGGTATGTCCATTCTCCCCGCCTTTTAAAATACCGAGAACACCAGATTTAAACGGGATATCGGAAATTTCAATGCCATATTTGAGAAGCTGCTGACTTATGAATTCCGTTGTGTTTTTTTCCTCCATAGACAGCTCCGGATGGCGGTGGATATGACGCCGGATCTCGAGGGCATCACTTGTATATTGTTGGATCAGTTCGTTTACTTTACTCATAACTTATGCCTTCTTTACAGTGCGTCCAAATAATACGGTGCCGACGATCAGAAATGCGACGAGGAATCCAGCGGTTCCGAGAGTCGTGAGCAGCGGGCTGGAGAGGATCAGCATAGGGCCGATCGTGTTATACGGCTGCTGCCAGAAGGAACCGAGAGTACTGGAACCGGAAACACTCTCTGCGGCAAGTGTATCACCGTTCGGGTCAAGAACCTTGATTAAGAGAAGACCGGTAGCCAGACTTCCTGTACACTGTCCGTAAGCGCCCATTGCCATTTCAAACCAGTCCTTTCCATACCACTTCTTGGCAAGAATGATACAGATGACCGCTGTGAGAATGGTGATTGCGATAGAAGTAACGAGGATTGGAACCAGGAAGGAAGCCAGAACACTTAATTTGATGGTCGCAACATTCATAGCGATTACGTATTCAAGAGCGACACCGGAAATACGTTTCATGCTTCCACGGTCAATATACTGGCTATATTTTGTCTTGCTTAAAGCAATACCAATAATCGCACCCATGATCAGGCACATGGTGTAGAGCGGGATTTTGCTCCAGAACGGGAATACTTTAATGATCGCCTCGCGGAGAATATGGGAAATTGCAATAATTGTTCCGACAATCATCATCTGGAATGCCAGAGGATCGATAACGGAGGAACTGGAAATTGCAGTTGCCATGGATTTGCGCTCTTCCTTCGGTACGATACCGGTGATATCTTTCTGGTCGAGGTTGACGGAACTCATTTGCTTTCTTGTATAACCTTTTTTAGCGCCCCAGTTGATAATCCACATACCGCCGATCACCGCCATGAACATACCGATGGTTGCGTATGTCAGAGCGATACCGGTAGCGTCCTCCCAGCCTTCAGTAGCGAAGCAGCCGCCCATGATACCGGCAGAACCGTGTCCGCCATAGAAACCGGATACCGGAAGGAATCCCATTGCGTAAGGAACATTGCTCATGAACTTGGAGAGGAGAAAAGCGATTCCAAGTCCTGCGAGAACCTGTGCCATAAATACAGCGCCAGTTACACAGGTGGTAGAAAGTACATCACGTCCGAATTTTCCGGTGGAAGTTCCAAGGAACGATGTCGTAAAGATAAATGCGAACAGGAAATTTGTCCACTGTGAAATCCACTGGCTGAAGTGTAGGTGGATCGGGGAGAACTGTCCGAGGACCTGAGGACCGAGGAGCAGTCCTAAAATACCTGCGATTAAAGAAGTTGGAATATAGTATTTGTAAAAGAATGGTATTTTCTGACGGATCAGAAAGCCCACAAAAAGCAGCGTACTGATAGTCGAAATATCGATTAAAACAGTTGTTAGAGTCATGGTTTCTGCCATAGTAGTATCCCCCTTGTAAGGTAAGGCGTGTGATTTTGGGTAAGCTTAGAATTTTTTTTCCATATAGGAAACGATTCGGTCTACACAGCGGGTGACAATCTTTTCACCTTTTTCTTTTGTAGCGACGGTAGCATCGCCGATGGTTCCGTTCGGTGTTTTCTCAGTGAATCTCTGGAAACCAATGAAATCCGGGAATTCGCTCGCCGGAAGCGGTTCTACTCTGGAGAGTTCGTCCATGTCTACTAATTCCGGGAAAAGGTACATAAATACGGATGTGCCGCACTCACTTGCGTGTCCGTGAGCCATCTGGCCGCTGTACTGGAAGATATCACTTCCGTTTGCATTTGTAAATCTCCACCAGTCGATCTGGACGAGCTTGATATCATGCTCATTCATATATTTCTTACCGATGTAGTTTACAGTATCAACATTTCCTGCATGACCTGTGATGAAAACGAAATTCTTGGCCCCGTCTTTGATCAGTTTTCCGACAAGCCAGTCAAGCCAGTCTTCCAGGATCTTTCTTGGCATTGCGAATGTGCATGGGAAAGAAGCGAGTGCGGAGGATTCGCCGGCTTCAATCGTCGGAGCAATCAGCGCACCGGTCTTTTCAGCCACAAGTTCAGCAATTCTTTTAGCTGCGATCAGGTCACTTCCCATTGGGAGCTGCGGTCCATAGATCTCACACGCGCCAGTTGGGATGATGACGGTTGGGTTCTCGGCAAGGCGCTTCATATATTGCTTTCCACTCATTTTTCTGATATAATTTGTCATAAATTCAGTCTCCTTTACAAATACATATGTTTTCACTTGCAAACCGGCCGGGTTTCGATGAAATTATTGTAGCATCAGAGTGTACAAAATGGAAATGAAAGAAAAGTGTCGTGTTATGCAAAAAAAGTTTGTCTAACGGAGGTGATGGTTTGAATTTAGACAATGTAAAATGCTTTCTCAGTCTGGCGGAATGTTTGAATTTTACGAAAGCTGCTGAAAAAGAGCACATGACGCAGACATCCATGAGCCGGAAGATTAGTGGACTTGAGGAAGAACTCGGGGTACGGCTCTTTTATCGCGACAATCATCAGGTAATTCTTACAGATGCGGGAAGTGAGTTCTATGTTCAGGCACAGAAACTTCTGGATGTTTATGAATCGACGGTGCGTTTGGTGCAGAATGTGGAGCAGGGATATGCGAGATCATTGAAAATTGGTGTTGGAATCTATGAAGATGAGCTTTTAGATACATTTCTTGGCCAGTATGTTATGGCACATCCGGATGTGCGGATTACCTGTCTGCAGTATAGTTATCGGGAATTGCTGAAACGGTTTGAGCAGGGACTGCTCGATATTATTGTGACAAGTGATCAGTTCCTGTCGGGATATCCGGTGGAAAATGTTGACATGGAGTTGATTTATGATAAGCCATGGAAGATTATTTTGAATCGTGAACATCCGTTGGCAGAACGAACTGCTGTAACATCGGAAGATCTGAAGAATGAGATTATGATCACCATGTACGAGGGAAGTGTTTCACAGATTGCGGATCATTTCCGAACAGCGTTTAAATTCAGGGATATCATTCATGTGAATTCTTATAATACAAAGCTTATGATGGTCAACGCAAATCTCGGATTTGGACTTGTACCGGCATTTGTGCGTCTGGTGCGATATGAGAAAATTAAGATGAAAGAATTTGCTCCGCCGTATATCTCCAGATGTTTTTATGCCTTATGCCATAAAGAGAACCAAAATGGACATGTGAGGGAATTCTTTGAAGATTATGTGAAATATGCGCAAGAAGAACGCGATTAGAAAGTGACCAAATAGTTCAATCGACATCCGTCGACTTATATGGTAAAATTATCCTGTAATGGAGCGGAAAGCGAGGATGCGTTTCTGATGTCTGGTGCCCTCTGATTGTAAAGGGGGTGAAGCCGTATGAATACAATGGAAGTCCTAACATTATTACTAGTTATATTTTCAGCATTGTCATACATCGATAACCATAGAGACAAAAAGAACTAGCATCCTACCTACCACAGTAACTTGCTAGTTCTTTTTATACTATAACATACTGAGGGCATCGGACGTATATCCGAGTACCTTTCTGTCTTCATTATAACTGGAGCGGCCTGAAAAAACAAGCCGCTCCAGTTTAATTTTAACTATTTTCTTCAAAAATTAGCCGAAATATCTCTTTAAGAGACCAGCAAATGCCTTACCATGTCTAGCCTCGTCTCTTGCCATCTCGTGAACGGTGTCATGGATCGCATCAAGACCAGCAGCTTTTGCTCTCTTAGCGAGGTCTGTCTTACCGGCAGTAGCGCCGTTCTCAGCCTCAACTCTCATCTCGAGGTTCTTCTTTGTGCTGTCTGTAACAACTTCGCCGAGGAGCTCTGCGAATTTAGCAGCGTGCTCAGCTTCTTCGTAAGCTGCCTTCTCCCAGTAAAGACCGATCTCCGGATAACCTTCTCTGTGAGCAACTCTTGCCATAGCGAGGTACATACCAACCTCAGAGCACTCACCGTTGAAGTTTGCTCTTAAGTCCTCAAGGATATCTTCGCTTACGCCCTGAGCAACACCAACTACGTGCTCAGAAGCCCAGCTCATTTCATCGCTCTGCTCAATGAACTTGGAAGCCGGTGCGTTACATACCGGACATTTCTCCGGAGCAGCCTCACCCTCATATACATAACCACATACGGAACAGACAAATTTCTTCATAGCGTTTTCTCCTTTTCATTTATAAAATATTGTGTTTTGAAATCAATAATAGTAACTGTTACTGATATTATATTCTAATTGACTCTGAATGTCAATAGAATTTTTATTTTTTTAGTATTCCTTTTTCCGGCAGTCCTCACATTCGCCGTAAAAGAAAACAGTGTGGGAATCGACCCGTCCCGGAAACGGAGCGGAGAGAAGATCCGAAGTGTCACGAACCAGCTCCAGAGGCATATCGATGATCGCTCCGCAAGTCTTGCACACAAAGTGATAATGCGGATCTGTGTTGTAATCAAAATGCTCCGATCCGTCTCCGCTGGAAAAACGCTGGATCTCGCCCATATCCGCCAGAAGCTTTAAATTGCGGTATACAGTTCCCAGGCTGATCTTCGGGTATTCTTTGCTGATCGTTACATAGACGGCGTCTGCGGTCGGATGATCCTTGCGGTTTTTCAGGCACTCCCGGATAGATTCGCGCTGGCGGCTGAATTTTAATGCTTTCATGGTGAACCTCCTTTCTGGATTTGTAAAGACCAAACAACAATAATAATGATAATTGTTATCAACATAATACCATCAGAGATATCCACTGTCAAGTATGAAGTGATAAAATTTTTTTAAAACTGCTCAGATCATACATGAAATCAAATTCCTTGAAAACAGCTGATCTCAGCGCCAAAACACATGTATTTAACTGCGTACAATCTGTAGGAAAATTCCTTGAAAACACCTTAAGAAGTGTTTATACTGTTCTTATAATTGAAGGCAGCCGGAAAACTGTTCTTCAAAGCTGCTCATATTCCCTGCTTGGCACGGGAGTCCCTACGGCAGCAGGACCAGAATTTCTGTACGATCCGTCCTCAAAACCCCACGAAACGGAGGTATATCCATGTATAACAGACACATCCGCCACCTTGTGACAGAGCTTGGAAACCGTCTGTCAGACAAAGAATTTTTAAAAAAGATCGGTCTCAGCCGCCGCAGCATGCAGCAGCTCTTTGATAAAGACCGCTGGGAAGTGATCTTCGAGAAGGCATTCCCGGTAACAAGACGTTTTTCCTGCGCGGAGATTCTGGAATTCTGCCGCGTAGATATGGAAAAACTCAGCAATGAACCGGAGGAGGGATGGCTTTCCTTCGCTTATAAATATTCGACCCACATTCTGTACCCGGATGCGGATTTCGCTGTGTCCGCAGCTCCTTATGCGCCGTCTGCGCTCTATTTCCTGAATGTTCTCCAGTACTTCTTTGATGAAGAACGGAAGGTTCTGCCGTTCGATCCATATGATGATTTCCGCTTTCTGACAGAAGAAGAATATGCCGGTTTTGAGCGTGCCGGTGAGTATGCCCACTTTATCCGTGAGTTCCGTGATCAGTACATATACGAGATGATGCGGTTAAACCGTGAGGCGACCCCGTTCGAGACGCTGGGACATATCGCGGGTGTCCACTATGTTGCGATGGTGGCAGCCCGGAGGCTTTATGAGGCGGGGGTGCCAATTGACCTGGCGTTGGCGTCGGGCGCAGCAGCGGGACATGACCTCGGAAAATTTGGCTGTAAGCCGGATGAGCGGGTTCCGTACCTTCACTATTTTTATACGAACCAGTGGTTTACCGCCTACAATATGGAAGGAATCGGCCACATCGCCGCGAACCATTCCACCTGGGATCTGGAGCTCGACAATATCTCTGTGGAGTCCCTGGTTCTGATTTACGCCGATTTCCGCGTAAAACAGATGCGCGGCGAGGATGGCCGCGAGATCACGAAGATCTACACGTTAAAAGATTCCTTTGATGTGATCCTGTCAAAGCTTGACAATGTGGATGAGGCAAAACGGAACCGCTACCGTGTCGTCTACTCCCGCCTCTACGAATTCGAGCGTTACATGCGTTCCAAAGGCGTGGATGTGGATCTGACAGGAAACCCGGATCCGGCGGAGCAGCCGGTAGATATTGTCGTACAGACCGGAAAACAGGTGGTCCGCTCCTTCGTATTCTGGGGAATCGAGCATAACATCGACGTGATGCATCGTCTCGGAACCGAGCGCCAGTTCGGAAATATCCTGGAGGCGGCGAGAAGCGAAAAAGACTGGAAGAATGTCCGCGCGTACTTAAATATGTTCAACGAATATTCGATCCACCTGAACCACCGCCAGAAAGAGCAGACCATCAGCTTCCTGTATGAGCTCCTCTTAAACCGCGAGGGCGATATCCGGAGACAGGCGGCGGCGCTCATCGGAAAAATGTTCGCAGATTTCAACGCCGGATACCGGAAAGAGCTGCCGAAAAATATGCCGGATCCGGACGCTAAGACGGCACTGACGCTCTGGGAGGAGTATCTTGGACAGCTCATATGCCCGGATTATCGCCTGACACTGCAGCAGAAGAACCGAATTCAGAATTCTCTGAAATTTGTCATGGTATCCGCCATGGAACGGAGTTCGGAGAAGGTCCGGGAAGAGCTGTTCGAAGTCTTCATGAAGTGGTTTGACGGACACCACCGCCTTGTGGGTGATCCGGTATTCTACCTATTAGACTGTATATTCTCCCTGCCTCTGGATCTTTGCAGCAAGGGGAGTCGTCTGGAACGTTTGATCTGCTTTGCCATCAGCCATATGGACGACCCGGATGAGAAGGTGCAGATCGCGGCCGTACGCGTCTTAAAGGTTCTGACCCAGGCGGTGCCGCCGGAAAGCGCCTGCTACGAGATCGCCTGCGACGCGGCGCACCGGATCAATCCGAGAACGATCACGCTGCTGTTTTTACAGTACCGGATCTATACGAACCTGCGCCTGGACACCACTGCCCAGCGGGAGGTTCTCTATGGACACGATGTGGTCAGCGATATCTTCCTTGAAAACTTAAAATCCGCGACCCCGTGGATCTTGAAGTCCGTAAATATCAAGCTTCTTGCGGATCAGGTCGATCACGGAAAGAGGGATCACCTGCTACACATCTGCGCGCACTTTTAGAACCTTATTAAGGTCAGCGAGCAGGTCGGTGTCCGCCATGACGCGGGCCGCGCGCTCCTGCGTCTTGCCCATTTGCTGGCAACAGACCAGAGAAACGAGATCGCGGTGGAGCTCTTAAAGGGACTGGAAGTGGGAGAGTACGAGTTCTCCAAATACATTCCGGAATACCTCGGCGAGTTCGCCTTATGGCTGCCGCCGGAACAGCTTGATGACATGATCGAGCGACTGCACATCCTGCTGGCGAACGGAAACGAGCGGATCGTCTCCGTTGCTCTTGATACGCTGGGAGTCCTTCTGGAATGCTACTCGAGATATACGGTCCGTTTCCAGGAGCCGGAGGAGGTATCGGAGGAGCGGCGCATGAAGCTTCTCGGCCTGATCTTAAGCTGCCTTGCAAACTACAGGGAGCAGGTCCGCCAGGAGGCACTGCTTGTCATAGGGCAGCATATTTTCGGTTCCCAGATTCTTGCGGAGCGGGACAAGAGCAGGATGTTTTCCCTTTGCGCAAAGAAACTCCTGTTCCTGTTAAATGAGAATAAGGGCGGCGAGCTGAGCCTCTACTACCGCGCGGCGACGTTGTCCCATATCGACCGCTTTATCTCCCGCTACCAGCTGTTCGGCGGTCTGGTGGAGACCAGTACGCGGGAGAAGATCGCGTTTTTCCCGGGAACCTTTGACCCGTTTACCTTATCCCACAAGGAGATCGCCAAGAAGATCCAGGAGCTCGGCTTTACCGTATTTCTTGCCATTGATGAGTTTTCCTGGTCGAAGAAGACCCAGCCGCATCTGGTGCGCCGCCAGACCGTAAACATGTCCATTGCGGATGAGTTTTATGTCCATTTATTCCCGGACAACACGCCGGTAAATATCGCGAATCCGGCGGATCTGCGCCGCCTGAGGGAGATGTTCCCGACAGAAGAACTCTATATCGTTGTGGGGTCCGACGTGATTCACAACGCGAGCTCCTACAAGAAAGATCCGGAGGAGAATTCCATCCATTCCTTCAACCACATCGTCTTCCGGCGCCCGGGTGAGGCACACCCGACGGAGGTTTACGAGCAGATCACCGGAAAAGTCGTGCAGCTGGAGCTCCCGCAGGAGCTGGAGGATATCAGCTCCACGAAGATCCGTGAAAATATTGATAACCACCGCGATATTTCCAGCCTCATCGATCCGGTCGTTCAGGAATATATTTACCACAAGGGCATGTACCTGCGGGAACCGGAATTCAAGCCGATTCTGAGGGCGAAAGCCATCGCGTTCGAAAATGCGTCGGGAAGAGACAGAGGAATTCTTGACGAGCTTGGAAATACGGTCCTCTACGGACATCCGGATGCCCAGTCGATCCTGACAAGGATCCAGGTGGAAAATGACCGTCTGCTGCTTTTAAGAAATACCGTGGAAGGCGAGCGCCCGGCGGGCTTTGTGAGTTACCGGGAGATCGGAAATGACGAACTCTTTGGTGTCTTAAAGGACATGGAGTTAGCGAATCTGGTAAGGGGAAAGAGCAGCCGGGAGATCCTTCTTATCACGGGAATTTACGCGAGGGAGGAGAACGCAGGAGACAGCGAGGTGATCCGGGATGCTCCGCAGCAGCTTCTTGTGGAGGTCCTCGCGAAGGAACTGGAAAAGAATTACAGCTTTGCACTGTTCGTGGCGGAGCGCGGAACGACGACAAAGGAGGTTGTGTACGTGCTGGAGAGACAGGGCTTTATCCGTCCGCATATGGCGGACGAGAACGACAAGCGGACGATCTACATGGTCGACATGCATGAGCCGTTAATGTTCCTGCATAACCTGGATACTACGATCAAGGAGCCGTTTGCCAGCAATCCGGCGGTTCTGGATGCTGTGGAGAAAAACCACAAAAAGCTTCAGATCGCTATGACGAAGCTGTATCCGGGAAATCTTGTACTGTCCTTATCATCCGGCATCATGTATCATCGTCTTGTGGACCGGATCACGGCGCTCAACGATGTTCCGAGAGAGCCGCTGGTGCCGAGAAGACTCGGAAAGAACATGTGCGTTCCGTTCGGTAAGATCCTGCGTGGAAAGGTTGTGCCGAATACGGTGACGAAGACGCTGCATACCGATAAGGTTTATGAGCCGGATCTGAACAGCTTTACGATCGAGCCGTTCCCGTACTACTCACCGTTAAAAAGCCAGATCGAGACCATCAAGTCCTTCGACCGGCCGGTGATCCTGGTGGATGACCTCGTCCACACGGCGAACCGGCTCCAGGTGCTCGTTCCGCAGTTCAGGGAAGACGGGATCCCGATCAAGAAGGTCGTCGTGGGCGTCCTGTCCGGCTACGGCCGCGACCTGATGCAGTGCCTGAAGGTGCCGGTGGAGAGCATCTACTCGATGCCGAACCTGCGCCAGTGGTTCGTGGAGTCTACACTGTATCCGTTTATCGGTGGCGATACCGTGCGCCGTGAGGAGATGAAGGTTGCGGGACTTCAGCCGTCCATCAACATGATCCTGCCCTACGCGACGCCGAGACTTTCCGGCTGCAGCCGGGAGGCGCTTGTGGAGTTCTCGGCCTGCTGTATCGAGAATTCCAGGGATCTTTTCCAGGTCCTTGAGGCGGAATACCGGAAAATGTACGCGAAAAACCTTACCCTTTCACGCCTCTCCGAGGCCGTCATCCTGCCGCTCTGCCCGGATAAGGGAAGCTGTATGGAGTATGATGAGAACCTGGCGGCGTCAGTATATCTGGAGAATGATCTGGAGACGCTGTGGAGGATGAAAGAGTTTATGATCAAGGGATAAAATGCTGAACGCTGTCTGAAATGTATCAAAGCCGTAAGGTCAGCAGATATGAATGGCTTTGGTGCATGGCAGTAAAATATGGAAATCAGGGGGAATGAAATTATGGTAACTTATTATAAAATCGGAGACATGTTTTGTGCGTCCGCGCACGGCGATCTGCCATATGAAAAAACGGAGAAACCGGCAGCAGGGACAACGCTCACCTGGCTCTTTACCGGAGAACCGGGCAGCCGCCGCGCATCATTTCTCGTAAACCATCCGGCAGAGCTCTTCGCAGAGTGTGAGGATGTCAGCTGGTTAAACACAAACAGATTAAATGCGTCCGCATACGACGGACAGATCAGGGAACTCCCGGCGGAGCTCCTCGCGCAGCTCGATGCCGGAACGCTTCGGGCGGTGAATGCGTCCCATCCGAAATTTAAAGAGATCCTGGGATATAAGCCGAAAGAGGGCAAAAAGCGTGTCCATGTTCTGGCGATCGGCGATGTGGGCAGCATGCTCTTAACAGGTCTCCATCTTCTCGGCGGAGATGTGATCTCCTCCATCGGAATCTGTGATATCTCCGACAAGGTGACTGCCCGCTGGGAGTTTGAGGAGAACCAGATCGCCTATCCGTGGGACTATGACGCGATGCCGGAGGTGGACGTTGTGGACCAGGATCACCTCTTTGACTGTGATGTGTTCGTATTCGTGGCCTCAAAGGGAATCCCGCCGGTCGGTTCCGGTGTCAAGGATGTCCGCATGTACCAGTTCGAGAACAACTCAAAGATCATCGGACATTACGCGAAGATGGCGAGAGAAAAGAACTTTAAGGGCTTATTCTGCGCCGTCTCCGATCCGGTGGACCCGCTTGCGAAGACCGCGTTCCTTGAGAGCAACAAGAATGAGGCAGGAGAGTACGACTGGATGGGGCTTCTCCCGGAGCAGATACAGGGATTCGGCCTCGGTGTTATGAATGCGAGAGCTGCATATTATGCAAAACGTGATCCGAGGTTTAAGCAGTTTTTGACGGAAGGCCGTTCCTTCGGACCGCACGGACAGGATCTCGTTATCGCAGATTCCATCGAAAACTACAACGATGAGCTCTCAAAAGAACTGACAAATCTCACCGTCACTGCAAACCTCCACATGCGCGCCATCGGCTACAAACCGTTCGTTGCCCCGGCGTTCTCATCCGGCGCGATCTCGATCCTGATGACGCTCAGAAAGCAGTGGCACTGCGGTTCCGTGTTCCTCGGCGGCGTTTACATGGGCGTGAAGAACCGCTATACAGAACATGGCCTCGAGACGGAGGCACTGGCGCTGCCGGATGCTTTGTATGAGAGGATCGTGTTCGCGGCTGAAAATCTTGCGAAGATCGTGTAGAGGTTGTTTCTGCGGCGAAGGCTAGAATATAGAAAAATGCTGATCTGATTTGTCCCGGCAGGTTTCCCGTATGTCGGGGAGAACTGCCGGGATTTTTATACGTGCCGTGTTGAGGATGGAAAGCCGTTGTTATAAAAATATCAGTGATCATGTATATTGAGTGAAGCAGATTTATCAGGGAGAGTGATACATCATGGAGAGTGACAGATTGTTAGTTCTATATCCGCAAAAACGAGGCCCGGAGAAAGAACGGTCGCGTATGGACGAGGTTTTGAGGGCGGCGCTTGACGGGATCGATACCGAGATCGTGGAAGATATGGAAATTTTGGAGCAGGATCCCTTCAAATATCGTGGACGCAGACTCCTGTTTGCAGTTCCACTTGGGAGAAATGGCATCAACCGCGGTTACTACGAAGTTCTCGCCTGGCTGCGGGGCGGTGACCAGGTCCTCGCGGGGGCGACTGCTGGGATGATCATCGACGCGGAGAGCGAATTCTACACGAAAGCGACGGCAAGAGAGCTTGCGGTGGCGGCAAACCGCGCCGGATGTGCCTTTGTCGGCCGCCCGCTGGTGGAAGGAACCGCCTCCCTCGATAACTACCTGATCCAGGCTGCCAATATGAACACCGATCGGTTCGGCGCTTATAAAAAGAGCGCTGCGATCCTGGCACATCAGATTCTGGAAGAAACATGGCAGCCGAAAGAAGAATCGCACCTTCTGGTCCTTCACGCCTCAAACCACAGGACCTCCAATACCCTGGCGATTTGGCAGAAAGTAAAGGAGTGCCTGGATGAACGGATCAGGATTCAGGAGATCAACCTGCGAAACGGCACTCTCGTGGACTGTTCGGGATGTCCATACCAGATGTGCCTGCACTTTGGTGAGCAGGGAAAATGCTTCTACGGCGGAGCCATGGTGGAAAATATCTACCCGGCGGTCAAGTGGGCTGACGCGATCCTGCTCCTCTGTCCAAACTACAACGATGCCCTGTCCGCGAATATGACGGCGTTTATCAACCGCCTGACAGCCCTGTTCCGGACCACACGGTTCTACGACAAAGCCCTGTTCGGAATTATCGTATCCGGCTATTCCGGCAGTGACCTTCTCGCTGGGCAGCTCGTAACAGCCCTCAATATGAACAAGACCTTCTACCTCCCGGGCAATTTCTGCATGATGGAGACAGCCAACAACGCCGGTGCTGCCATGAAGCTTCCGGGTATCGAAGACAGGATCAAGGAATTTAGCGAAAAAATGACGCATATACTGATAAAAGAGACACAAAATAGCTGATACAATTTTTGAATTTCAAGCAATTGTGCGTCAAAACTTTACATCACGGAAGTGAACAACTGCAATTATGAGAAAAGCAACGAATAGCTGAAAGATTTCAGACGTTTACAAAAATTACTAATATTTGTTGCAAAAGTAACAATAGAGATGTATAATATGTTCGTAAGCTTCCTTTGCTGAAACATTGTGCAAAGGAACAGAAAAAGGAGGTAGAAAGATATGAGAAAGAGATTTTCCGCAGCAATGGCACTCGCATTATCCTGTGCAATGGTACTGACCGCTTGTTCCGGCGGCAGCAAACCGGCAGAGACAACAGCAGCCGCAGCTGACACTACTGCAGCAGCAGCTGAAACAACAGCAGCCGCAGCAGCCCCGAGTGGTGATGCCCAGAAGTTAACAATGGGTACTGGCGGAACCACCGGTACATATTACGCATTCGGTGGTGTAATCGCGAATGTATTAAACAGCAAAGACATCGGAGTGAACATTAACGTTCAGTCTACCGGTGCTTCCAAAGCAAATATCTACCTTGTAAACGACGGTGAAGCAGACCTCGCGATCGTACAGAACGACGTTATGGACTATGCTTACAACGGAACTGACCTCTTCGCAGAAGAAGGCGCAGCAAAAGATTTCACAACAGTTGCAGCCCTCTACGCTGAGGTTTGCCAGATCGTATCCTCCGGCGATATCAAATCTGTCGCTGACTTAAAGGGCAAGAGAGTATCCGTTGGTGACGCAGGCTCCGGTGTTGAGTTCAACGCACGTCAGATCCTCGAGGCTTATGACATCTCCTTCGATGATATCCAGGTCAACAACCTCGGATTCGGTGATTCCGCAGATGCGTTAAAAGACGGCAAGATCGATGCTTTCTTCTGTACAGCAGGCGCACCGACAACAGCGATCGTAGAGCTCGCTACAACAAACGCGATCAACCTTCTTGAGATCGATGACGAGCATGCGAAGAAGCTTGCGGATGCACATCCGTTCTACACAACATACGCAATCCCGGGCGGCTCCTATAAGGGCGTTGACGATGATGTTCAGACAGTTGCTATCAAAGCTACTCTGATCGCATCCCCGAAGCTTTCCGAAGAAACAGTTTATAACCTCACAAAGGCTATTTTCGATAACAAAGATGAGATCGCTTCCACACATGCAAAGGGCGAAGAGCTTGATCTCGAATATGCGGTTTCCGGTATTTCTGTTCCGTTCCATCCGGGTGCTGAGAAGTACTTCAAGGAAGTAGGAGCAATCAAGTAATTACCTTGAAAAACAGGAAAGTAAGATTCTTTACAGTGGCAGCAATAATCACGGCAATTATTGCTGCCACTCTTGCCTATACCTTACGAAGCGGAGACTATCTGGTCCTGAGGAACGGAGACACAAACGCAGAATATGCCCGCTTCCGGGTAAAAGAGGGGGATGAGTTTTCTGTAACGTTCATCCACTCGGTAAATAAGTATCCGTTGACGGACGTTTACGAGATCCGCGACCACAAGATCTACGTGATCCGCACGATCTACAATAATTTCGGCGCGGGCGTGCAGACAGAGATCGAGGATGGGCAGACGCTTACGTATGATGAAAACGGGGAGATGGTTGTTTCCGGGTTTGACAAGGAAATGCCGTATCTCTCATATATTGTGGGTACGGTCTCCGACCACACACTCACACTTCACGGAAAAGAAATCAGTTTGAGGGATCTCTGCGGACGAAACAGCAAAGTAGAGTTCTCCTGTGAACATAAAGGATTCTAAGCGTTAAAAGAGTTTCGGACATATCCGGCGCCTGTTTGTATAGGGGGTATACAGGGGCAGCGCCGGAAACGAAATATAAAGGAGGGATTGGTATGGCAGAGAAAGACAACATGAAAGTCAACACATCTCCGGTGGCTGATGTGGAGACCGGCACCGCCGAAGATGTCGAAGCCATCATGAAAAAGTACGACCGTGAATCGAATACCCGAATCTGGGAAGGCACCCCGAAGCAGGTCATTCGTTTCCTTCTGGCAGCGTTTTCAGTATTAATGCTCTATATGAACCTGTTTGCAAACTGGGATGAGCGTGTAAGACGTTCCCTGTTTGTCGGTTTTGTAATTATCCTTTCATTCCTGGTATATCCGATGAAAAAGGGAAGCTCAAAAAAGAATTCCGTTCCGATCTACGATATTATCCTTATGGTACTCGGAGCCGGTGCTTACTTCTATTTCGTATTTAACTTTAAAACAATTATCGGCCACGCGACACGAATCAGCCAGACAGAGGTTATCGTTGGCGTGATCGGTATCCTGATTTTAGCAGAAACATGCCGCCGCGTTGTAGGTATTCCGATCCTCTGTGTGGCGACATTCTTTGTGGGTTACGCGTTTTATAACGGACTTGGACAGGGCAGAGCCTTCGCGGTAGTCTTAAAGTCCATCGTTTACAACCTGTTCTATACGACGAGTGGTGTTATCGGTACTCCGATTGGTGTCTGCTCCACGTATATCGCACTGTTTATCCTGTTCGGCGCTTTCCTTGAGGCGACCGGTATTTCTGAATTCTTTATCCAGCTGGCAAACTCTCTGGCAGGCGCTTCCACAGGCGGACCGGCAAAGGTAGCGGTTATCTCCTCTGCTCTCTGCGGTATGGTATCCGGAAGCTCCGTTGGTAATACAGTAACGACCGGTTCCGTAACGATCCCGTTAATGAAGAAGACCGGTTATCAGGGTGAATTCGCAGGTGCCGTTGAGGCAGCTTCCTCCACCGGTGGACAGATCATGCCGCCGATCATGGGCGCCGCCGCATTCTTAATGGCTGAGATGGTAGGCGTTCAGTACGGCGAGATCGCGATGAGAGCGATCTTCCCGGCACTCCTCTACTTCACAGGTATCTTCATTACTGTACACCTTGAGGCAAAGAGACTTGGCTTAAAGGGTATCCCGAAGGATGAGCTTCCGAAATTCGGACCGTTATTTGTCCGTCAGGGTTATCTTCTTATTCCGTTAGTTGCCCTTGTTGCAATGGTTATGATGGGCTACACAATGTCCCGTGCAGCGATCATCGCTACCGCCCTTGCAATCCTTGTCAGCATGCCGAATAAAGAAACAAGAATGAACCCGACAAGATTCATCAACGCGTTGGAGGCAGGCGGTAAGAATACACTTTCCGTAGCTGTTGCCTGCGGCGTTGCCGGAATCATCGCCGGTGTCGTAACAATGACCGGTCTTGGACAGCTCCTGATCTCCGCAATCGTCGGCGTTGCCGGTGACCGTGTGATCGTAGCATTATTCCTTACTATGTTAACCTGTATCGTTCTTGGTATGGGCGTTCCGACAACTGCAAACTACATCATTATGGCTACCACATGTGCACCGATCCTCGTAAACGGTATGGGAATCAACAAGATCGCTGCCAACATGTTCGTATTCTACTTCGGTATCGTAGCAGATATCACACCGCCGGTTGCTCTTGCAGCTTACGCAGGATCCGCGATCGCGAAATCCAACCCGATGAAGACCGCGTTAAACGCATCCCGTCTTGCGATCGCAGCGTTCATCGTACCGTATATCTTCGCGTTTAACCCGGCAATGTTATTTATCGATACAGGCGTTCTCGGTGTTGTAACGATCATCGTAACATCCCTGATCGGTCTGTTCGGTGTTGCAGCCGGTCTTGAAGGCTACATGTTTGCAAACCTGAACGTGATCGAGCGGCTTCTCTCGATCATCGGCGGTCTCTGCCTGATCATTCCTGGAACCGTGACTGACCTTGTCGGCATCGTTCTCGTCGGAATTTCAGCGGTGCTGCAGATCATGAAAAAGAAGAAAGCGGCTGTGGCATAGAGGAAATGGATGAAAGTTATATCGGAGTATATTGCAAAGGAAATTTGCATATGATATAATAGCTAAGAAAGAAATAGAACATAGTTCAAATTTACACAAAATGAAACCCCTCAGAGCGGCATCTCTGAGGGGTTTCTTCTCGTTTTATGTAGTTGAGCATCTACAGGTTAGTTACCGATCCAGTTTACTGTCTAACCATTTGATGATGTAGTGACACACCACACCAGCCATGACAGCAACTATAAAAGAAAAAACATAATCCAAATTTACACCTCCTTTCTGTCACCAGATTGGAGTGGGTAACGAGACGAGTATATCATAGGCAGGAGAAAATTGATAGTTACTCCAGTATAAAACAGAGATAAAAAATAGACTTTTGTGAGGAATATTTGTGTATGAGGAGATCCCTGTTTTCATTGATTTTATCTTGCAAGCGACATTAAAGTATGCTACACTTTCCGTAAAGTTTACCACTGTATCTGCGTAAAGAGAGGAAGGAAAAACGATGGAATTATTATATGGAAGTACCCGCGGCGGGGAGACTGGCGTGACAGCATCCCAGGCAGTGTTAAAAGGACTTGCAGATGACGGCGGTCTCTACGTTCCGGAGCGCATCCCGACGTTGGACGTGACGATGGACGAGCTTGCCGGAATGACATATCAGGAGACGGCATACGCAGTTATGAAACAGTTCCTGACCGATTACACGGAAGAAGAACTGAAATACTGTATTTCCCATGCATACGATGAGAAATTCGACACAGAGGAGATCGCACCGCTTGTGGAGGCGGACGGCGCATATTACCTGGAACTGTTCCACGGTTCCACGATCGCTTTTAAGGATATGGCACTGTCCATTCTTCAACATCTTATGACAACAGCAGCGAGAAAGAACCAGGTCAAGAACGACATCGTGATCCTGACTGCAACTTCCGGAGATACCGGTAAGGCTGCTATGGCTGGTTTTGCGGATGTACCGGGAACCCGTATCATCGTGTTCTATCCGAAGGGCGGCGTCAGCAAGGTTCAGGAGCTGCAGATGGTAACTCAGAAGGGTGCCAACACAGCCGTTGTAGGTATCACAGGAAACTTCGACGACGCACAGACCGGCGTGAAGAAAATGTTTAACGACAAAGAGCTTGGAAAAGAGCTGGCAGATAAAGGTTTCCAGTTCAGCTCTGCAAACTCGATCAACATCGGAAGACTCGTTCCGCAGGTCGTCTACTACGTATATGCTTACGCAAACCTGGTGAAAAACGGAGAGATTGCAGACGGAGAAAAGATCAATGTAACCGTTCCGACCGGAAACTTCGGAAATATTCTCGCTGCATTCTATGCA
>OGEJ01000246.1_pt1 | contig 27206 bp, 29 predicted proteins | sample 1570701 | NCBI WGS metagenome assembly OGEJ01 (sample SAMEA2582140, study PRJEB24529) | metagenome | biome: Human gut stool | place: China | collected 2011
CTCTTGGCTCGCAGGAGAATGCGTTGGAGGACAGGCGGCACTAGTCTGAGCGTCAGCGAGTTGTGCCGACTGTTCTCCGCCCTTAGCATTCTTCTGCAAGCTTAGAGGAACCGCTCCCGAACCCCTGCGTTCGCGCCCGAAGACTCACCGGCGCGTACCTCTAGCCAATCTATTTCCCACAAACCTCAAGGATCTCCCCGCAGATTTCTTCTGCCGTCTTCCCATCCGTAGCAACCTTCACATCAGCCGCCGCCTCATACTTCGGCCTGCGCTTCTCCATCAGCTCTTCAATATACCCAACATTCATATTCCCATTCAGTACCGGTCTCTCCGTACTGTCCTTCACACGCTCGTAGATCGTCCCCGGCTCTGCCGTGAGAAGCACGATCTTCCCAGACTCCTTCATAAGCCGCACATTCTCCTCCTTCAAAACAGCACCTCCCCCACAGGAGATCACCGCCGGCTCCACTCCCGCAAAGCTTTTGATCAGCTCCGTCTCCAGCTCCCTGAAATACGCTTCCCCCTTCTCCTCAAAAATATCCGCGATCGCCATCCCCTCATTCTCCACGATCATCTGATCCATCTCCACCTGCCTCGCCCCGGTCATCTCCGCCAGGCACTCCGCGTTCGTACTCTTCCCGCAGCCCATAAATCCGATCAGAAAAATATGTTCCTTCAATCCCGCCATAATCTAAATTCTCCTTTTCGTACTAATAGTCTCTCAAAATCTCTAACTGTTTTCTCCCACACCCAAAACACTTTTCCACTTTCATGCGTCATTTAGTGCAAGTATACCAGATTTTAACATACTCTGCAATCAAAGAACCTTCACATTCCTGATCTATTCCGCTTTTAGCCCTCTTTTTTAAATTTTTCTGCTTTTTACATTTTCACACTTTAAAATCATAAATTTTCTTTTGCATTTTCTTTCCTGCACTGTTATAATAAAGCGAGAAAAATCACTCCCCGGAGGTACACATAAAATGGAAAACACCACATCCGCAGCTTCACCGATCACCGGACACACCGGTCTTATCTGTCTGCTCGGCAGCCCCTGTGCCCACAGCGTCTCCCCGATGATGCACAACGCATCCTTTGAGGCTCTTGGGCTCGACTACCGCTACCTCGCATTTGATGTCAATGAGGAGACACTTCCCACCGCAGTTGCCGGTTTAAAGGTTCTCGGTGCCCGCGGCTTCAACCTGACCATGCCGGATAAAAATCTCATGGTCTCCCTCTGCGACGAACTCTCCACCGCTGCCCGGATCATCGGTGCTGTCAACACGGTCGTAAACGAAGATGGACGTCTCGTCGGCCATAACACCGACGGCATCGGTTACATGCAGTCCGTAAAAGATGCCGGTTACGATATCATCGGCAAAAAAATGACACTTCTGGGCGCAGGAGGCGCTGCCACCGCAATTCTGGTACAGGCTGCCCTCGACGGCTTAAAAGAGATCTCCGTCTTCGTGAGACCCACCAGCCGCTTCTACGACCGCCTGGTACATACCGTCGAGGAGCTCACTGAGATCACTGACTGCAGGATCAGGATCTGTGACTTCTCCGACGCGAATCTCTTAAAGAAAGAACTTGCGGACAGCGCTATCCTCACAAACGGGACCTCCGTCGGCATGGCTCCCCACGAGGATACCTGCCCGGTCCCGGAAAATCTGACTTTTCCGAAAGACCTCATCGTCTCCGATATCATCTACAATCCGCGTGAGACAAAGCTCCTCACCATGGCTAAAAATCAGGGCAACCCGTTCTTCAACGGATCCTATATGCTCCTCTACCAGGGTGCCGAGGCCTTCCGTCTCTGGACTGGAAAGGAGATGCCAGTGGAGAAGATCAAGAAGGAATTTTTCTCCGATCCTTTTTATTCAAAAAGCAACTTAGATCACTTACGCCGTGTCATTGCTGCTTTAAACGCCGGAAACGGTATTTCACATGAGTTAATCACTGACGAAAAATAAATACTCTACTTTTAAAGTTTCTATTTACACATGACCTCCAGAACCTGCCACCGACAGTTTTCTCTGGATGCATGGCATCAAAAAAGGAAAACGATCTGTCTGTGCAAACCATCAATACCACAAACAGATCGTTTTCCTTAATCAAATCTTTTATTTCAGGCTTTCATCATCTATCTTATGAACTGCCAGTTGTTTTATCTTCTACTTACTCTGTCCCGCAATAATCTCTTCCGCCATTCCAAACATCTCCTCAGCGCCGAGATCCTCACCAAACTTGAAGAGGCTGTAGCCCTGTCCGTCCATGTTCCACTCTACCGTGTAGGAAGTCATAACTTCGACCTTATCGCTGCCGTAAGCCAGGTTAAAATTGCCGTCTTCCTGGGCCTTTTTGTCCTCCTCGGTGAGCTCATAATCTGCCGGAACGAACTTGTTGGTCAGCTTGTAGAAACAGAGTTCTGTACCATCCTCGCATGTCCTCACCTCTGCCGGGGTGAGTTCTCCATCCATGCCGACTTCCGCGGAAAACGTGACATCCTCCATGCCGTCTTTTCCGTATGTGACGGAAAGCTGTGTTCCGTTTCCCAGTTTATTTCCATCTTTATCTTCCGTCTCATAGTTTACCGGCACAGCAGCCTTAAACGCGTACCCGTTGGAGAATTTCTCCGGGAAATCTACCATCGGTCCATTCTCCTTCTGAAGCTCCAGCGCCTGTTCATAGGTGTGGACTTCATCTCTTATATCGGTGCGGGATGTGATTCCCGCGATCTTTCCAATCGCGAACGCCGTCATGCTTCCAAATACACAGATCGCTGCAACTGCTGCTACCGCTTTTTTCATAAAACCTTTCTTCATATAATTTCCCTCTCTTTCTATCTTCTCATATACATTTCTCCGGATCCGCGCCTTCCGCACCGATTCGTCCGGAAGTTCGCCTGCGCGGCTCTCAAACATGTTTTTCAGTCTCTTTTCTAAGATAGGATCGTCCATGTTTTTCCTCCTTCCTCCTGTGTGAGGATTTGCTTCAACTGTTCCTTCGCGTGGAACAGCCTGGATTTCACCGTTCCCTCAAACACTCCGCAGACCCTTGCGATCTCGCGGATCGGCATATCATTGTAATAGTATAGGATCAACACGGTCTTCTGCTTCGGCGGCAGCTTTTCCACCGCCTCGTAGAGGATCCGCTCCTCTTCCTTCATAATGCAGTTTTCCAGGACGGACCTTCCGGTGTCCGCCTGCCCGGATGCAGGTTCCTCCTCCGGCTGTTCTTTCCGTGACTTTCTGCTGATCTTCCACGCGGACCTTGTGAGTATCCTGTAAAACCATGTCTTAAAGGCTGCCGGATCCCGGAGCTTCTTTCTGTTTAAATAGCAGGCGGTGAATGTCTCCTGGACAATGTCCTCGCTGTCCGCCGCGTTCCCGGAGATCAGCCAGGCCGCCCTGAGCGCCGGCCTCTCATACTTCTCCATCAGCTCCCCGAAGGCATCCATGTCCCCGTTGATCATGCGTCTCACGATATTCTCTTCATCCATGTCCTGCCTCCTCTCTTTTTTGATGCATCTGTCTTATAGAGACAGGCAATTGGGGGAAAGTTCATTTTTATCGGAAATTTCTTTTCTTCTTTATTCTTCCAAATATATAACTTATTTTTCCACCAGACATATTTATTTTTGTTTTTCTATCTACACTGACTTCCATCGCGTCTACCGTCAACCATTTTCATAGAGCCGCAAAAAACAGGACAGCCACCCGCATCCACGCAGATGATCTGTCCTGTTTCGATTGATGCCTTAATATGATTTTTCGTACTAATACCTTAACTTGATCCTAGAAAGCTCCACATCCACCTCATATCCATGGCTGTGAAGATACTCCTTCATGCCCTCCCGCGCGAAGTCGATATGATTCTTCGGGACAACGGTAATGCTGCGGATCGGAAGCTTTTTCTTCCCGCCGCTTAAGTCGATCGCGATATATCTTATTGTAAAAAAGGAGATGAACCTGAGGAAATCACGCAAAGTTCCGGTATGTCCGGACTGCCTCCTCCTCTGCCGCCTTCATGATCTCTTCCACGGAATTGCCCTCGATGTCAAGCCCCTCTGCGATATAGCACACAGTCTTATTGATTCCGTAATATACCTTGCAGAGTTTCTCGACATACTCATATCCGAGATTCAGAGCCCCGATGGATCCACCGCTGGTGGTCACATAATGGAGACTGTCGGCATGGCACAGCCCACCCGGGATTCCCTTGGAAGAAAAGGTAAAGGTCAGCCCTGTCACACAGATCTGCTCCAGATAACATTTCATTCTCGCCGGGAAAGTAAAATCCCAGTACGGGGCCGCCACAAGGATCCGGTCTGCGGACGCAAACTGCTTTGCATAGTCAAACAGCGGTCCCTCATAAATTCCGGCCCTCGTGAGCTGTTCCCGTCCTGCACTCTCTTTTCCGGTAAAAAGCTTCAGATCTTCATCCTCCAGGCACAGGGTCTCGACCTCATATTCCCCGTTCTTGTTCATTTCCTTTAATAAAGCCTGCGCAAGTCTCTCCGTTCTTGAAATATCGCGGTTCACGCAGGCGTCAATGTACAATAATTTTTTCATACCTTTCTCTCCAGATATTTTTGATATTACATGTATCTATAAATTCAACAGTCTTCTCGAAAGCTCCAGAACATCCTCCGTATTCTTACTGTTAAAGATCTTCACCTCACCTCCGGACTCTTTCCCTGATAACAGTCCACACTCAGTCAGGCGCTTTCTCGTCTGCTTCGCGGTTCCGAATCCACCGTCATAGATTGCCACGCCGGGCAGATGTTTCTGGATCTCATCTTTTACTAACGGGTAATGTGTGCAACCGAGTACCACCGCGTCGATCTCTGATTTCTCGTAAGGCTCGAACTGTTTTTCCAGATACTCGTCCAGAACAGGTCCCTCTAACATTCCGCCCTCGATATACTCCACAAGTCCCGGGCACGGCATCTTGATGATATTCGCCTCATCCTCGTAGACATGCAGCATGGAATTAAATTTTGTCTGGGAGAGAGTCATCGGAGTCGCCATAACGACAACCTTTGAGTGCTCTTTCGCAAGCACCGCCGGCTTCAGCGCCGGTTCGATTCCAATCACCGGAATATCCTTCTTCTCATACTCCTCTCTCAATTCCCGGATCGCCACACTGGTTGCCGTGTTGCAGGCCACAACTATGGCTTTCGCCCCGCGTTCCAGTAAAAAATCCACATCCTTTTTTGTGAGGTCAATGACCTCCTCCGGGGTACGTGTGCCATAAGGGGCATTCGCGGAATCCCCGTAATATAAGAAAGCCTCCCCCGGCATCAGTTTCACTAATTCTCTCAAAACACTGATCCCGCCGAGTCCGGAATCCAAAACACCGATCGGTCGATTGTCTGTATTCATAATGTACACCTCATTGACTGCCGCAGAGATCCGCCGGATCTCATGCAGCATATTATATGAATCCTCGTGTTCTCAGGCTGTCATGTTTCATTTCCATGACCGCACATCTCTTTCCTGCACAACACCAGTTATTTCATCGAATTATTCTTTGTGATGATCTCTTATATCTTATCACACTTTCCCCGTTTTGAACATCCACAGACTTTCTCCGCTCTGTTTTTGTGCACTTTTTAAAATTTAGGCCTTGATTTTTTTCATTTTTGGTTAATCTGTTTTTCAAAACACTGCTATACTTACGCTGTAACAAGAAAGAAGCGGTAACTGTTCAGTACCTTCACAGTTACGCAAAAATCCATTCCGAATTGCCTGCGGCAATGGGATTTTTGCCTGCTGGCCAAAATTATGTTACGGTCAGCGCAGTAAATGCGCAGACCTATTGAACAGTTATTAGTCACAAACTTAACAAAACCCCTTTATACACTAAAGCTGAGGGCTGCTAAGCGAATCCGGCAGAACGAATACTGGTTCGTTTGCCGGGAATCAGATTTTTGGAGGAAAAGATAAATGACTACTTTAAAAGCTGAAAAAAGAAGCATGGATGTAAAGGCAAAGAGATTAAGACGTGAAGGATTTGTTACAGGTAATGTTTTCGGACATGCCATCGAAGGCTCCATTCCGGTAAAGATGAACTCTGTAGACGCAGAACGTCTTTTAAAGATCGAACATAAAGGCGGTCAGATCAACCTCGACATCGAGGGTCAGGTATATGATGTCCTGATCAAGGAAGTTGACTACAATGCAATGACACGAAAGATTGATGAGATTGATTTTCAGGCACTTGTAAGCACTGAGAAGGTTACTTCCACGGCCGAGATCGTTATCCTGAACCGTGAAGCTGTTATCGGCGGCGTTCTTCAGGAAGACTTAAGCGAAGTTGCTTACAGAGCATTCCCGTCCGCACTTGTCGAGAAGACAACACTGGATGCTGCAGGCCTCAAGGTTGGTGACATCGTACATGTCAAGGATCTTGACATCGCAAAGAACAAAGACATCGACTTAAAGACTGATCCGGAGGCTGTTGTGCTCTCCGTCATCCCGGTTCACAACGTTGTTCCGGAAACTGAAGTGACAACTGCACCTGTTGCAGCTGCTGCTGAGGAAAAAGAGACCAAATAATCTCCGCGTCCATATATAGAAATGGATATAAAAATGGCGGTATCGCTTCAATGGTGAGCGATGCCGCCATTTTTACATCCGTAGGAAATGAACACTCCTTGTACTTCCTGCTGGACCCCATTATCCTCAAAACAATCAAAGACGCTTTTTCTGATGGGAGGAATTTGCATGGGAAGTTATCTGAATCCGGGGAATCTTTCATTCCGCGGTAGTCTCCGCTCTAAAATTTATGTCGACAAAAGCGAACTGATCGCCAGAACCAATGAAGCGCTTTGTACCGAGCAGAAATATATCTGTGTAAGCCGTCCAAGAAGATTCGGAAAATCAATGGCCGCTAATATGCTCGCCGCATATTATGACCGGAGCGAGGATACAACGGAATTATTTCAAAATCTTGCTATCAGTAAAGACAGATCGTATAGGGAAAATCTGAACCAATATGATGTGATCAAAATCAATATGCAGGAATTTTTAAGTATGTCTGAAACAATGGAAGAAATGCTGGAGATGCTTAAAAATTATCTGATTTTGGATTTTAAGGAGACATTTCACGAAATACAGTTTCGTGATGAAAAGAATCTGATTCAGGTCATGAAAGACGTATTCCGTTATACCAAATGTCCTTTTGTGATCCTGATCGACGAGTGGGACTGCCTGTTCCGGGAGTACAAGCAGAATAAAGAGGCTCAGAAAAAATATTTAGATTTTTTGCGCGCATGGCTGAAGGATAAGGATTATGTGGCATTGGCCTACATGACCGGCATATTACCCATTAAAAAATATGGCTCCCATTCCGCATTAAATATGTTTACAGAATATTCCATGACCGATCCAGGCGATCTGGCCGGGTATTTCGGCTTCACTGAACAAGAAGTATCCAGACTCTGCGATACATACGATATGAATTTCGAGGAAGCGAAAACATGGTATGATGGATATCATCTGATCGCACATCGCCAGAATGGTGATGAACATTACTCTATTTACAGTCCTAAATCGGTTGTGGAAGCCATGCTGCGACACAAGTTGGGAACTTATTGGAATCAGACGGAAACATATGAAGCCTTAAAAATTTACATTCAGATGGATATGGACGGACTGCAGGACTCTGTGGTCAGAATGCTTGCAGGTGAAGCAGTACAAATCAATATAGGAACTTTCAGCAATGATATGACCACATTTGCCACTAAAGATGATGTCTTGACATTACTGATCCATCTCGGCTACCTGACATACAACAGCGTAGATGGTACCGTTGCCATTCCTAATAAAGAAGTCTCACAGGAATATGTGAATGCAATCAGCACCATGAACTGGCATGGCGTGATCGACTCCGTAGAATCATCCCGTAAACTTTTAGAATCATTGTGGGCCATGGACGCCGACGCAGTTGCGGCAGGAGTTGACAAGGCTCACGATGAAATTTCGATTCTTCAGTACAACGATGAAAATTCTCTGAGCTGTACCATAAATCTTGCATTTTACTTTGCACGTGAATATTATACGATAATCCGTGAACTGCCTACAGGTAAGGGTTTTGCTGATATATGTCTGATTCCGAGAAAACTGCATTTAGATAAGCCTGCGGTAGTGATCGAACTTAAATGGGATAAAAGCGCATCTGGAGCTTTAGACCAGATCAGAGAAAAACAGTATGGAAATGCATTGAAAGATTATCATGGTAGTATATTACTTGTTGGAATTAATTATAACAAAACAACGAAGAAACACGAATGCATGATCGAGACTATGCAGAAATAAATATAGTATCACGTGAACATCAGCAATATCTTTCAGCTTAAAAAATCAGAAAAGTCGCTGAGTTGACAATTCTGTATTTCCCTGCTATACTGTCTTACAGCTCATCGGAGGGCTTGTAAACGCATTTACAAAGCTGGATAAGATGCCGAAGGATCGTTCGGTATTTTATCCGGCTTTTTTATATAACTGGAAATTTCAGGTGGAAAATACTATGAAAAAGACAAATGATTTCACGGAAGGCAGCCAGATCATTCAGAGCGTCATGACGGTGATCACGAAAATCGCCATGGGCATCACGGTCCTTGTGGGGCAGAAAATCGGTGAAAAGCGTCCCCATGAGGCGGGCATCATTGGCAGCGGCATCGCAACCTCCGTGCTGGCGGGACTCTGCCTCAGCTATTTATTCTACACATACGTTCTGTACTTTGACGCACAAAATCACATCGGCGTCCCAACTTCGATCAAATTGCCATCCAAATCATAAAACCGGACCACCTTCTGTCCCCAACTATGTGTCATAAGGCGGTTCACATACTGGATATCGGGATATAACCGCTCCAATTTTTCAACAAATCTCTCTATGTTCTGTTCCTCAAAATAAAGCTCACACGAATTGCTTTCCGGAATAATAGTTTTCCCTAAAAAATCCTTCCATATCTTCTCCTCCTGCAGCACAAGCCCTTCCGTCAGGATTATATTTCCGTCATTATCAAGTACTATATCAAGTCCAAACAGATCATGATAAAACTTTTTCGATCTCTCAATATCCTTGACAACGATCAAAATATTCCTCAATCTCATTCTACTTCTCCTGCACCTCCTTGCCGCTCAAATGCTCGATCTCGATTTCAAACATCTGCACAGCCCTTCCCGCCTGCGCGATCTCCTCATCAGCCAGCTGTTCATTCGGATAATATTTCATCGCAAACCGTTTTAACATTTCCATTGCTTTCTCACTGCCATTTTCCATCAAATGACATCTCCCGAACACAACCGTACTCTGCATAAACGGTGCCCAGTCTTCCTCCCTGATCGTCTCATTTCCATAAACCGTAAAACATACCTTATCACATACCCGCAGTGCATCGACCTTATGCCCCGCGCGCGCACCATGAAAATAGATTTTCCGGTTCTCCCTGTCATAAAAATAATTGAGCGGGATCGCATACGGATATCCATCATCCCCATTCACCGCAAGAACACCTCTCCTGCTGTTTTGCAGAAGTTCCTCCGCCGCGCTATCCTCGATCTTATTTCTCTTTTTTCGAATCTCTCTAAACATAATTCTACACTCCTAATTCATAATATTACCAACCTCATCTTTTCCTGCTCCAAACACCGGCAAATTCTTCCAGATCCATTATATCTCACACGATTGGATTCGTCATCCTCTTCCTTCTCCAATGCGTTTTCCAGCCCCGGTTATACTCCATATTTTATCAAACTCTGTTTTTCACTTTGCCGCATACAAGCGCTCACACTGTAACGCGCACGTTTGACAACCACTCATTTTTCACATATGATTGACACGCAAATACTAATACGAAAAAAGGGAATCTCACCATGTTTGAAAAACTAAAATATTTCTCCACGATCTTCTTCGGCACCTTCATCATCGCCGTGGGAGTTTATTTCTTCATGAACCCGAACCACATCGTCAGCGGAAGTATCTCCGGGCTCGCCGTGGTTCTTGTAAACTTTGTCCCACTGTCCCTCTCCGTGATGACACTGTTCTTAAACATCATCTGCATCATTTTAGCGTTCCTCTTTGTGGATAAGGCCTTCGGGACAAAGATCATCTTTATCTCCATCCTGCTGCCGGCGCTTCTCTTCGTGTTCGAGCTTCTGTTCCCGGGTCCGGTATCCCCGACGGGAAATATCGCTCTGGACGTGGTCGCTATGATCATCGTGATCTGCTACGGACAGGCTGTCCTCTTTAACGCGAACGCTGCGTCCGGCGGTCTCGACATTATCGCGAAGATCATGAACAAATATCTCCATATGGACCTCGGAAAATCCATCATCATCGCTGGTCTTGTGACCGTCGCAAGCTCCTACTTTGCCTACGATCTCCAGACCGTGATTATCGGCGCCCTGTCCACTTACCTCAGCGGTCTCGTTCTGGACTACTTCATTGACGAGTTCACCGGAAAGATCCGCGTCTGCGTCATCTCCGAGCATAATGATGATTTTAAACGTTACGTCATCGAGACGCTCCAGCGAGGTATCACCGTCTACACCGCCACCGGCGGCTACAGTGATGCGCAGAAGGAGGAGATTCTGGCTATTCTCACCAAAAAGGAATATGGTCAGTTTATGGACTATGTCCAGACAAAAGATCCCAACGCTTTTGTCACGATCTCTAACGTGAAACGCGTGGTGGGAAGCTGGAATACGCCGAAGAGACGGACGTACTTCTAACACTTGAAAAAGCCGTCAGGCAGCGGCAGCTTTTTCAAGTGTATGACATCAAAAAAGCAGATCTGCAGCGGCAACATGTCATGTTACCTGCAGACCTGCTTTTCTTAATATTATACAAAATTCTGATTTTAATTCAGGAAATTCTCGATAATGACGTTCTCCGCCTCTTCCTCGGTAAGTCCCAGCGTCCGGAGCTTTAAGAGCTGCTCATCGTTGATCCTTCCGATGGCCGCCTCGTGGATGATCGCCGCGTTTAAATCGCGCGCGCGGATCTCCGGGATGGAGCCGATCTCGGCGTGGTCCATGATGATGGAGTCACACTGGATATGGGCCTGGCATTTGTTGTTTCCGACCGCCTTCGGGTGGAAGGTCTGGACGGAATTGCCTTTTCCGACAGACCTTGAGATGATCTGGGCTGAGCTGTCCTCACCGTTTAAACGTACCTCGATGTTGGACTCCGCCGTCTGGTCTCCCTCGGTCATGAGGCGCTCCGTCACATACAATCTGGAGTTTTTATCCATCTCCACAAGTGTCTCGCGGACTGTGGAGTCAACGCCCTTGATCTGTGCCGTATCCAGCGTAAATACGGAATTTTCTCCGACATAGATATTCGTCACCGGATTCAGCACGCGGCCGCCGGTTCCATTTCCCTCTCCATAATGCTTTTCCTGATAACAGACGTTCGCATTCTTTCCAACATGAAAGGTATGGATCCCGTCATGTCTGCTCTCATTGCATCCGCTGTTGTGGATCCCGCAGCCCGCAACGATCGTAACGTCCGCGCCGTCTGCGATATAGAAATCATTGTATACAAGGTCTGTCATGCCGGAAACGCTGACGACCACCGGGATGTAAACTTTCTCGCCCTTTGTATCGCCATCAATATAGATATCGATGCCCGGCTTGTCCGTCTTCTTCTTGATCTTAATATGCTCACTGTCACCGTGGCAGATGGACGTTCCGTTCTGGCGCAGGTTGAAAGCGCCCTTCTGAGAAAATCCGTTGTCATTGATGACTTTCAGTACTTCTTCTACTACATGATCCAGCTCTACCATTACGCTCTCACCCCCGCATTTCCTGCACATGCATGACATTTATCAAGGCCTTCTAAACACGGCAGGACATCTTCCTTCCGTCCTTCCGCCTTGATCTTCCCGTCATCGATCACCATAATCCGGTCTGCCATGCTGATGATCTTCTCCTGATGGGAGATGACGATCAGACTCTGTTTTTTCTCTTTGTGGATCTCCTCGAATTTCCGGATCAGCATGGAAAAACTCCAGAGATCGATCCCGGCTTCCGGCTCATCAAAAATACATAAGGTATGTTCCTTCGCAAGAACCGTCGCGATCTCGATCCGCTTCATCTCGCCTCCGGAAAGCGTTCCGTCGATCTGACGGCCTAAATATTCCTCAGCGCAGAGTCCCACGTCAGACAAAAGCCTGCAGCACTCCTGATCTTCCAGCTCTCTTCCTGCTGCCAGCGCAAGAAGTCTCTGCACCGTCATTCCCTTAAATCTCGGTGGCTGCTGGAATGCATAGCCGATCCCGGCGTTAGCCCGGTGGTTGATATCGTAATCCGTGATATCTTCCCCGTTTAAAAAGATCTTTCCGCTCTCCGCCTTCTCGATTCCGATCAGGACCTTCGCCAGTGTGGACTTTCCACCGCCGTTTGGTCCCGTAATCACCAGCATCTCCCCATCGTCCACCTGGAAAGAAATATGATCCAGAAGACATTTTTTCGCCCCGTTATCCTCCACATGGAGAATCAAATTTTCCGCTTTTAACACAATTTCACCTCTCTGTATCTATCAATGGGCTCAGACCCTGTCGGATAAAAGCCCATGTACATCGACACCATTCCTGCGTCTGTATCCAAATATAAACTGTATTTATCTGGTAGGAATAAGTGTATTATAACGCAAAACCGATAATTTCGCCATCAAATTATAAGATTCTCCGGTTGTTCCTTTTTTTATACATTCTTCTGCGTTCTGATTATACCTTCCATCGGTTCTATTCCAATTTTAGTCTCCCCGACAGTTCAAATTGCCTTTTTTCATATTCTATGATAGACTATCCCTTACACGCACAAATGTATTTGTGATAAAAACATGAGGAGAAATTAATTATGAATCGTAAACGAAGTTCGTTCTCCGGAAAGCTCGGTTTCGTCCTGTCGGCGGCGGGCGCGTCCGTAGGACTTGGAAACATCTGGCGTTTCCCCTATCTCGCAGCAAAGTATGGCGGGGGAATCTTTCTACTCGTCTATATCATTCTGGCACTGACCTTTGGCTACACGATGATCGTGGCGGAAACTGCTCTCGGCCGCATGACAAAAAAGAGTCCGGTGGGTGCCTATGAATCCTTTGGAAAATCAAAATGGCTGTCCTTCGGCGGCTGGATCAATGCTGTGATCCCGATCCTGATCGTCCCGTACTATTCTGTGATCGGCGGCTGGGTCATCAAATATCTGGCGGAATACCTTCTTGGACATGGACAGGCCCTTGCCACGGACGAATATTTCTCCGCGTTTATTTCCAACGGTCGTTCCACGGAGATCTGCTTTATTCTCTTCACTCTGTTTACAGTTGTTATCATTTACGCAGGTGTACGCAACGGGATCGAGCGTGTATCGAAGTTTATGATGCCGATCCTCGTGGTCCTTTCCCTGCTCATCGCGGGCTATTCCGTATCGAGACCGGGGGCTATGAGTGGTGTGAAATATCTGCTGGTACCAAACCTTGAGAACTTCTCATGGATGACGGTGGTATCCGCTATGGGACAGATGTTCTACTCCCTGTCCATCGCCATGGGAATCCTTATCACCTTCGGTTCCTACATGAAAAAAGATACTTCGATCGAAGATTCCACCCAGAATGTTGAGATCTTCGATACCGCGATCGCGATCATGGCCGGTCTCATGATCATCCCGGCCGTCTTCGCCTTCTCCGGCGGTGACCCGGATACCCTGCAGGCCGGTCCTGCGCTGATGTTCATCACGATCCCGAAGGTGTTCGCAAGCATGGGACTCGGAGCCGCAGTCGGCATCCTGTTTTTTGTTCTGGTCCTGTTCGCGGCTGTCACAAGTTCCATCGCCCTGACCGAGAGTGCCGTCTCCACTTTTGAGGATGAGCTGCACTGGAGCCGGAAAAAGGCGACGGTATTTATGGCTGTCATTATGCTCCTGCTCGGAACGCTCTCCTGTCTTGGCTATGGTCCACTGGCCGGTGTGACCGTGATCGGAATGCAGTTCCTTGACTTCTTCGATTTCCTGACAAACTCCGTCATGATGCCGGTTGCGGCGATCGCCACCTGCCTTCTCGTTTCGAGAGTCATCGGCGTGGAAAAGATTGAAAGCGAAGTCACAGAAGGCGGTCATCCGTTCCGCCGAAAAGCAGTCTTCCAGTTTATGATCAAATACCTCTGCCCGATCTTTGCGGCGATCATTCTGATCAGTTCCGTGGCGAATGCGTTTGGGTGGATCTCGATGTAACATCCACCCATCCTTTTGCTCCTGCCGCCTGCTCGAGCTCCGGGATCGTAAGTTTTACCGCACTGTGGTCATTTCCCGCAGCCGGGTACACCGTTGTGAACTGCTTCAGGCTGTCATCCAGATAGACCTCGATCCCCTCGTTGATCCCAAAGGGGCACACGCCACCCGGCGCATGGCCGATCCGCGCTTCTACCTGATCAAACGGGATCATCTTCGCCTTTACATGAAATGTATCTTTATATTTGTGGTTATCGACTTTTGCCGTCCCTTCCGTCAGGATCAGGACGGCTTTTTCACCCTGTAAAAAGGACATGGTCTTCGCAATCATTCCCGGCTTCACATCCAGTGCCTCCGCAGCCTCTGCCACTGTGGCCGTTGATTCTTTCAGCTCGATCACATGATCCAGAAATCCCTTCTGTTCCAGATCTGCTTTTGCTTTTTCAAGTGACATGATCCTATTTCTCCTTTGTTGATAATTCGCTGACTGGATTTTCGATCTCCGTAATATCAGCATCCAAATAACTTCGCAGTCTTCTCCATCCTCTCCGCGATCGGAACTCCAAACGGGCACCGTGCTTCGCACAAATGACATCCGATGCACTCCGACGCCTTATGTTCCAGAAGCTCATAGTGAGACTGCACTGTCGCCGGGATCTTCGGCTGCATGGTTGCCAGATCATAAAACTTGTTGATCATAGCAATATCCAGATTTGCGGCACACGGCTTGCAATGTCCGCAGTATGTACATTCGCCCCGGTAGGAATGGAACGGCGCATTCGCGATCACAGACGCATAGTCTTTCTCCGTCTCTGAGGCAGTCTCATATCCCACTGCCGCATCTACCTGCTCCTTTGTGTCATATCCACACATGATGGAGCAGACAGCCGGTCTCGTCAGCGCATAGTGAATACACTGGACCGGGGTAAGACAGACACCGAACGGAGATCTCTTCGCATCGAAAAGTCTTCCGCCCGCGAATCCCTTCATGACCGTGATCCCCACATCGTTCTCCTCACAGGCCTTATAGAGCATCGCCCGGTCCAGATCGATCCCCTCAAGTCCCGCGTCAAACTCCTCCGCAAACATCGTATCGATATCCTCACTCGCCGGCAGCATATCAAACGCCGGGTTGATACTGAAAAGGATCATCTCTATATATCCGGACTCAACCGCCTTCATAGCTACCTTCGGATTGTGGGAGCTCATGCCGATGTGCCGGATCACGCCTTTTTCTTTCAGCTCCATCACATAATCCAGATAGTCTGAGTGCTGGATCTTCTCCCACTCTTCCTCAGAATCCACATAGTGGATCATTCCGAGATCGATATAGTCGGTCTGCAGTCTCTTTAAAAGGTCCTCAAAGGCCGGACGCACATATTTCATCTCCCGCGTGCGGAAATACTGTCCGTCCTTCCAGGTAGACCCGATGTGTCCCTGAATAAACCACTGATCCCGGTTCTCTTTCATTCCCTCGCCGATGATATTTCTCGATTTCGGATCCGCCATCCAGCAGTCCAGCATATTGATCCCTTTCTCTGACGCATACCGGATCAGCTCAATGCCCTCAGTTTCCGTATGCCGTTCCAGCCATTCCCCGCCAAATCCGATCTCACTCACCATGAGCCCTGTTTTTCCCAATCGTCTTGTCTTCATGTGTTCTCCTCCGATCATCTGTTGCCTCCGGCATTTCTCCCATCAGGATCCTACTGAAATGCCCCCGGTCCGTTGCTCTCCGACACGAATTTTGCGATCTTCACCGCTCCATTTCCATTCTTATCCACAGCATAGAACGTATACGTTCCTTTTTCCGTGATCTGGAACGCCGCCATATCCTTCTCATTCACCGTAAACGCCGTTCCTTCCACAGTCCCGTTCGCAAACTCCCCGGCTGTATGCTCGCCCTTTGCATAGAAGAGCTTATCAAGATCCCCGTCAATATCGAGGACGCGGACAGTCAGATACATTCCACCATTCCGGTTCGAGGTCTGCATCTCCAGATATGGAGCCGTTCCGTTCGCCGGTCTCGTTCCACCGTTCTGAAATCCCCTTCTTGATAAACTGCTGATATCATAGGAAAGTGCTGCGCCCACATTCAGCATACCGCCGGACACCGTCACGTCCTTGAGACTCTCCATCGGTGTCACCGTGGACATCAGGATCTCCTTCACATCCGCAACCCCGATCCCGTCAAAATACGAATAGATCATTGCAGCCGCCCCGGATACCATCGGCGCCGCCATGGACGTTCCGCTCATGTATCCATAGGTGTTTCCAGGGGTCGTACTTAAAATATAACTTCCCGGCGCCGCAAGATCCACAGTCGTTTTTCCATAGTTGGAGCTTGCGGACAGTGCCCCATCAAAGCTTAGATTCGCGACGGAAATAATATTGTCCAGATCATACGCCGCCGGATAAAACGGGATCACGTCCGTATCAACGCCTTTTCCCGTCTTCGGATTTCCGTTTCCCGCCGCCACTACAAACAGCATACCGGAATTCTTCATCGCCTCATATAACGCCTTATCATCTGTCGTCGACGTCAGGCTCAGGTTGCAGATCACCGCTCCGTTATCCTCCGCATATTTGATCGCCTTGATGACAGCCGCCGTGCTTCCGCCACCGTCATTTCCCCCAAGAGCCTTTAACGCCATCACCCGGACGCGGTTTCCCGGCACGATTCCCGAGATTCCGATCCCGTTTCCTGTCCCGGCACTGATCGTCCCGGCCCCGTGGGTTCCGTGACTGTCCTCATTCCCGGTGAAGATCTGATTGTTATTATTGTAGAAATTCCACCCATACCGATCATCCACGTAGCCGTTTCCGTCATCGTCGATGCCATTTCCTGGGATCTCATCGGTATTGACCCATAAAGTGTCCTTCAGATCTTCATGAGTATCATCAATTCCCGTATCGATCATTGCAACGATGGTATCATGACTTCCGTTCCCATATGTCTCCCAGGCCTGTTTCAGGTTGATATCCACGCCGGAAACTGCCTGTCTCTTCTTTACCTCCACGAGAGTTCCAAGAAGCTCTGCGTTCTCCGACGGCTGCCCGAACGGATCCGAGTAGACCGGATACTTCGTAACCTCTTCCGATGTGAACGATCCATCGTTGAAGAACGCCCACTGCTCCGATGCGGACGGGTCATTCGTCTGAAGTTTTTCAGACGCATACGCCATAGACGGCTGTCCCGCTGCCGCGAGTATCACCGCCGCCATAAATCCCGCCGCATGTCTGCAGACCGCTTTTCTCTTTCCATAATCATTCTGATCCATAAAAATTCTCTTTTCTCTCTCCATTTCCAGCCCTGCAAAGCGGACATTCGCAATACGTTTCTGCTGTCTTCTGAGCTGTGTTCAAATCTGTATTTTATTTTACCAGATATTCTTGTCTTTTTCATGAATTATTTCTTTTAATTTGCTGATATAGAAAAATGGGCAGGATGACACTTTTTGTCACCCTGCCCACATTTATCCATATTTAGTTCTGCTGCTCCGGATTCTGCTCCGTCGGGGCCTCCAAAGCCTCAGCAGCCTGTACCGGCTGGCTCGCCGCGTCCTCCGCGAACTCGCCTCCCATACGGCTCTTCTCTTCTTTCTTTCCTTCCTCCGGCTCCGGGATTCCCTTCACCTGGCGGAAGATCTTCATGAACTCCTTGCCTGTGATCGTCTCTTTCTCGATCAGGAACGCGGCGATCTGATCCATCGCATCACGGTTTTCGGAGAGAAGACGCTTTGCCTCAGCATAGGCGTTCTTTAACATCTTCATGACTTCCGTATCGATCTCAGCCGCCGTAGCGTCACCGCAGTTTAAGACGGTGCGTCCTGTCAGATACTGGTTCTCCTGGGTCGCAAGCCCCATAAGACCGAACTTCTCAGACATACCATACTGGGTGACCATCGCTCTCGCGATCCTTGTCGCCTGCTCGATATCGTTCGCAGCACCTGTCGTCACCGTGTCAAACACGAGTTCCTCAGCCGCACGTCCGGCAAGGGAAACCACAAGCATTGCCTCAAGTTCTTTTTTCGTATTTAAATATTTTTCCTCTTCCGGAACCTGCATGACATATCCCAACGCTCCCATGGTACGCGGAACGATCGTGATCTTCTGAACCGGTTCAGCATCCTTCTGAAGCGCGGTGACAAGCGCGTGTCCAACCTCATGGTAGGAGACGATCCGGCGCTCCTCTTTGCTTAAGATCCGGTCTTTCTTCTCTTTTCCGACGAGAACAAGCTCCACAGCCTCAAAGAGGTCTTTCTGGGAGACAGCCTGGCGTCCGTTCTTGACTGCGTTGATAGCCGCCTCGTTCATCATGTTCGCGAGATCTGCGCCCACAGCACCGGAAGTCGCAAGGGCGATCTCCTCGAAGTCGACAGTCTCATCCAGGCGCACATCCTTGGAATGTACCTTTAAGATATTGACACGGCCCTTCAGGTCCGGCTTGTCAACAATCACACGTCTGTCAAAACGTCCCGGTCTCAAAAGTGCCGGATCCAGGATCTCCGGACGGTTCGTCGCGCCCAGGACGAGAAGTCCCTTAGAGGAATCAAATCCATCCATCTCGGAAAGCAGCTGGTTTAAGGTCTGCTCTCTCTCATCGTTTCCGCCTAACCGGCTGTCACGGCTGCGTCCGATAGCATCGATCTCATCGATGAAGATGATACACGGTGCGGACTGCTGTGCCTGCTTGAAGAGGTCACGGACACGGGACGCGCCCACGCCGACGAACATCTCCACAAAGTCGGAACCGGAAAGCGAATAGAACGGAACATGGGCCTCACCGGCTACCGCCTTCGCAAGCAGAGTCTTACCTGTTCCTGGAGGTCCCACAAGGAGCGCTCCTTTCGGCAGTTTTGCACCGATCTTTGAATATTTCTGCGGGTTATGCAGGAAGTCAACGATCTCCACAAGGGATTCCTTCGCCTCGTCCTCGCCCGCTACGTCAGCAAACGTGACTCCTGTCTCCTTCTGGACGTAGACCTTGGCGTTGCTCTTTCCAACGCCCATCATTCCTCCGCCGCCCATCCGGCTGTACATCATATAGAGAAGTCCGATCATGAGCGCCGACGGGAGTACCCATCCCATCAGAAAGTTTAAAATACTCGCGCTCGTACTCGTATCTTCCGCCACCACATGGACCCCGTTGGCATCTAAAAGACGCTCTGCAAGATCAACATCCGGGATTCTTACCGTATAATACTGGATGAAGCGGGAAAGCTTCGTGGAAGAAGTCTTTGGCGTTAAGTAGATCCTGTTGCTGGAGATCTTCGCCGTATCGATCTCTCCCTCTTTTAAGTATTCCACAAATTCCTCATACCCGAGTTCCTGGGTCTGGTTTTTGCGGACCATGTTGTTCATAACGGTCACAGCGATCAGCGTGATCACTAGGATCAGGGCGAGCACCCCGATATTCTGTCCGCTTGGCCGCTTTCCGCCATTTCTGTTCTGATTGTTGTTGTCCATTGATTTTCTCCACTTCTTTTGCGCATATATCACATTTGGGTATATTGACCCATGATTTTGTGATACCTAATCATTATAAGTTGAGTTTCCCCATAAGGCAATAAAAAAAGTATGAAATTTCTATGTTTACAAAAAATATCAGAAACGCTACAATACAACATGGATAGCAATTTTATCATTTAAAATATATCTGAAAGGATATTTATCATGAATACCGTCACACACCCGATTCCGCCTGTTTTTGACAGCGCCTCCAGGATTCTGATCCTCGGTTCCTTCCCGTCCGTCAAATCCAGGGAAGGACATTTTTTCTATCACCACCCGCAGAACCGTTTCTGGAAGACCCTGGCCGGAATTCTCGCGGTTCCGGTTCCGGGCAGTATTGATGAGAAAAAGGAATTTCTCCTCTCCCATCATATTGCCCTCTGGGATGTGATCGCATCCTGTTCGATCGAAGGTTCCAGCGACAGCTCCATCCGCGATGTCGTGCCCAACGATCTCTCCCGGATCCTGTCCACAGCCGACATCCGGGCGATCTTCTGCAACGGAAAGACATCCTGGAATTACTACAGAAAATATCAGGAATCCGCAACCGGCATCCCGGCAGTCTCCCTGCCGTCCACAAGTCCGGCGAATGCGGCGTGGACGCTGGAGAAATTGGAGGGCGCCTGGGGTATTATTACTGATTATCTTAAATAGATAGATATTAATTGTAACTATTCAGTACCTTCATAGTTACACGCAAAAATCCATTCCAGATCAGCTTCGCTGATGGGATTTTTGCCCTCCAGCCTATGTTTTCTTACGGTCAGCGCAGCAAGTGCGCAGACCTACTGAACAGTTACTATTAATTTTAACTACCCCAAGCGCTTTGTCATTGTTATGTAAAACACAGGTAGATTACTAAATTCTCCTGTTTTGAGACATTTTTATAATTTAGAAATCCTGCACTATATAATTTTTTTTGAATTACTTTCCTGTTTTATTTTCTTTTTTCGATGAAAACTATAATTCAGGAGGTGATTCCATGAAAAACTCATCAAAGAAACTGCTTACCAGCGCCGACTGGGACATCGACATCCAGGCCTGCTCCGCCACCGACTGTACCGGCCTGATCCCCGCCCTTCCGGAGACCGATGCGGAATTCGAGCACTATCAGGACCTCTACCACTACCTGCCGGATACCCCGGATCGGGCTGAATACAATTCCGACAAAGCAAGATCCTGAACCAACGCTTTGATCCACACGATCCCTTGAAAGCATTTTGCCCGACCGCCAGTGCCTGAATACCGATCATCTGCAGGCATCTGGCTCATAAATCACCACGAAAGAAGTATGTAAAGTTATGTTAACCGAATCCATCTACCGATCATGCACCCTCTGTCCAAGGGAATGTCATGCCGACCGAACAACATCCACCGGCTTCTGCGGCGCCGGGCACGAGCTCCGCGCCGCCAGGGCCGCCCTGCATATGTGGGAAGAACCCTGCATCAGCGGCACCACCGGAAGCGGAACCGTCTTCTTCTCCGGCTGTACGTTACGCTGCGTCTTCTGCCAGAACTTCCAGCTGAGTCACGAAAACTACGGAAAAACCATCTCCGTCTCCCGTCTCGCCGATATCTTCCTGGAACTCCAGGAAAAAGGCGCCGCAAACATCAACCTCGTGACCGGGACCCAGTTCGCTCCATCTATCGTCCGCGCCCTGGATCTCGCGAAGCCGAAGCTTCAGATCCCTGTCGTCTTTAACTGCGGCGGCTACGAAAAGCTTGAAACGATCCGTGATCTCGCAGACTACGTCGATATCTGGCTTCCAGACCTCAAATACATGGACAGCGGTCTCGCCAAGAAATACTCCGCCGCCCCGGACTATTTCGAGAAAGCTTCCGCCGCCATAAAAGAAATGATCCGCCTCACCGGCGGACTTTCCTGGAATAAAAGGAATCCATCAATGCTGGACCGCGGCGTCATCATCCGCCACATGGTCCTTCCGGGCGCAAAAGAGGACTCGATCCGCCTCCTGCACTGGATCAGGGAAAATCTCCCGGATCACCAGTACCTTATCAGCATCATGAGCCAGTATACGCCGTTCTACAGGAGCACCGAATATCCGGAGATCAACCGGCGGATCACCTCCTTTGAGTACAACAAAGTCGTTGACACCGCGATTGACCTCGGTCTCACGGAAGGGTTTATGCAGGAAAGAAGCAGCGCGAAAGAAGAATATACGCCACCGTTTGACTGTGAAGGGCTTTAATACAGATTAATAAGCCTGCCCGGTTACAGACCTGCACCTGGTTCGTACAGACAGTTTGCTACTCTCCCCCCAAAAGCAAGTGGCAGCAATTCTTTTCTGCGCATAAAAAGTGGGTACCGAATCAATTTTCTTGTTTCGATACCCACCTTAATGTTCTGCGTTATCCAATGGATCTTACCTCGTTTTCATTAGATTTTTTTCTATATGAAGTTTTCCTTTTTCACTCCGCCGGCTTTTTCCGAAATCTTATCTTTCTTTTCGTTCTCATATCGATTATTGTATTTCTCTTTTAGATACTTTGAAAACTTATTCATTACTGATACTTCTCGCGTAACAGTCGCAATTGCCTCATATTGTAAATGATAGTAAATTGCCTTCTTCATTTCTTGCCGAATGTCTGGCTGTTCAATTTTTCTAAAATTGATTGTTTTATGATTTACAATCGGATTAGACCTGATTATAATCGGAAGCCTCTCCAAATACCAAATATCTTTTGTCAGTTCATTTGTTTCCGACAAATCAACTGTAAATTGTATAACATTTTCAAAATATCTTATTAAAGCTACTTTTTCCACAGATTCATTCTGATATACTCTTTTTTTCGCTTTGGTTAATGCCCTGCCATTCTGTACCATCCATGCTTTTAACTGTTTAATCCAAACATTCTCGTCTCTTTCCATCAGGCTCTTTACCTGATTTGATGGTTTTTGCAGGAACTCGCATAAACTGTTAAAATAATTTCGTTCTACCTTAATTGTTAAAATAGATACTTTCGTTCCCCTATGTCGGATGTACTTTTCAAATTCTTTTCTCAATGTTTCCTCTGGAAGTTTTCCTAAATCAAAATATTGTTCTTGATTTAATTTTCTCTTCTGTTCATCTGTAGCACGCTTATAACAATCTAATTGTGAATATTCAACTCTTTCGTTCATCCTTTTCTCCTTTCTGCACATAGGACAGTAAGCTATTCTTCTCATCTGAAAAATATTCCACATTCCTTCTTGCTATTTTTTTTGGCATATAATCAATATACTGCATTGTCATTTCTTCATAATTATGCCCCAGATAATCCCGGATTCCCTGTCGTGACACTCCATGATCATAAAGATTGGTTGCTACCGTATGTCGATAATCATGCGACTTAAACAGGTATTCACCATTTTGTATGTCGCACGCTGCACAATACTTTTTCATTTGTTCATTAAAGGTAGATTTTGAAAACGCTCCACCCTTTCGATTCTGAAAAATATAATCTTCTTTTGCGATTCTATTCTTATTAAGGTATACCTGCATAAGATCATATAACGCTTCAGGTATTGGAACTCTTTTATAATTCTTCATTTTGACCTGATATATTTTCATCCAATAATCACCATTTTGATGATAGTATGCATCTCCTTTCAGAGTACACACTTCGCTGATTCTCAGACCAATACACCATAAATGTAAAAACATCATTCTCAGATGTTCTGGAAAATTAGATAGTTTTTGGATAATCTCCATATATACATCTTCTTCTACGCATCTGTCATGATGTACCAGTATCTGTTTTTCCCAATAGTATTCTGCACGAAATGGTACTTTATCTACATATCCCCTTACCTCAAGAAATTTGAAAAAGTATTGTATACTCGTTACTTGAGTATTAAAAGTTTTCGCCTCATTAGCATCTTCCTGCCGCTTTTTTAAATATTGATCAATTCTTTCTGCGTCACAGGTAGTTACTTTCTGTTGCTCATCGCTTATCTCTTTTAAAAAATTACGAATGATCCGGAATTTCTCATAGACAGTACTTATTGCCATCTCACCAATTCCTATTTCATACTTCATATATTCCTGAAGTAGTTTTCGATTTTCCGGATGTAGCACTTCTCTAAATGATATTCTTTCCACCGGATCACTCGGATTTAATCTTTCTTTCGGAATTTTAAATTTTTCCAAATACCATATCGTTGCATCCCAGCGAATTTCTTTTGCTTGTAAAAATGTGATCCTACAGACAAAGCCAACAATACTCCGCAACCTATTTCTTCTCTGTTCATTTTCAATTTTCCGTTCCAGAAATATCTGGAAGCCCTCTTCCTGTGCTTGTTCCAGACAGTTAATATCTTCTATTTTGCAAAGTCTGCAAAATTCATAAAATATATGTAATCCTGTCAGCTTTTGTTCCCTCACTCTGGACGGTTCGTAATTTTCTAAAATAAATTCTAAAACATCAAAAATTTGACGTTTCATCTTTTCACTGGCGTCTATCTGGAAATCCCATACCATATTACTGCGATTTTTGACCCGCTCCACTGACAGAACAATTTATTTCTACCATTCATTATCACACCATAAATAAAATAGTATTCTTATACGTCCACTGACATTCCAGCCTTCCCATCGGAGTTTCAATCCGTTTTCGAATATACTCTTCTTTGACTTTATCAAATATCCTTAGATATCTTGATACACTCTTTTCTTTTATCAGTTCAGACATATAAACTTCATATCTTTTTCTCAAGATATAATCCATCTCAGAAATATGTTCAATTTCTTCATCTGCCAGAAATTCTACCAACATTCTATATGTGACATCCATAACATTAAGTTCCATTATTTCAGTCACTTCGTTCCGTAGCTGCTGTATTCGCCTGTTTCGTTCCTCTGATTTTTCTATCCATTGTTGTAGAACTGCAGGCATTCCAATCACCTCCTATAGTAGTTCGTCAATCCCGTACAATGCAGTGTTCTTCTTATAAAACTCCTGACTTGCTTCCAGCAATTCATCGTCTACTATATCCAAATAGTTAATTGTTGTCTGGATATGACGATGTCCATAAGCAATCTGTATCAATTCCAGTGCCCATCCTGCTTTTCTTCTTTCGTTTCCAAAATAATGTCTCAGCATATGTGGTGTGATTTTAATCCCTGTTTTCTTTTCCATTCTCTTCAACATCGCATAAACGGCATCTACTGTTAATGGATTGCCGACAGTTCTTCCCGAAATATTTACAAAAAGATAGGATTGATGTTGAAGTATTTTTCTATATTCTGCAATGTAACAATTTAAAAACTGAAATGTGTCTGCACTGATTTTCGCACTTCTGTATTCTGCATTTTTAGCTCTCGCACCATTTTCATTATCCTCTCGAAAATATACCCGAACCACCTGATTACTATAATCAATGTCATTCATATAGTTGATTCCAAGAATTTCTCCAATTCGATATCCCGTTTCCGCCAGTAAAAGGATTAGCAGCCTGTCTCTAATATTTGTACATACTTTTAATATTTCTATAATCTCATCCTTTTTTGCTGTCCTCGATTTGTGTACTTCTTCTTTCAAATAGCCTTTAAAACTTCTTGAACGTATCGTTTTCTTTAGACCAACTGAATCTACTGCTATAAACTGGCTATATGATAATACTTTTAATCCACCAAATTGGCTAAATTCCTCTTCTATAAAAACATAGAACCTGAACACATCTTTTAAATATGCGTTACAGGTTCCGTTATTCGGTAAGATATTCATTTTATCCGAAGTATGATTCCCGGCTTTCAACCAATATAGAAACTCTACAAAATATTTTGTCTGTTCATCAAAAGACATTTCATATACATCTGTAAGCTTCTTTTCTTTTTCCTCTATATATTCAAGATAATATAAAATGGAGCAACCGGATCTGCGTACCGTATTTGGTGAACACTTAGCTTTTGTCATATGCATCAGATATTTTGTTGGCAGTAGAACGATATCCCAGGTTTCTATATCCCTTATAAAGAAATAGGTTATAGATCCCTCTTTCTGTCTATTCATCTCATATCGTTTCATGTTACTCACCGCCTTTCCTCTAACGCTATACACAGTATACCCACTTCATGTTCAAATAGCTATTCAGCAATACCACCAATTCCACCGAAAACACCCCAGAAATACCACCAAACATTTCGTCGTAAACTCGCTGTTATTGTAGCAAAACCACGGGCATTTACAGGTAATATTCCACACCCTTCCGGTTTCTGATAAAACGCTGAACATCCTTGATGTCTTCTGCCATCTTACACTTCGGAAGTGCACACATCACTTCCTCATGATATCTTCCGTCTTCTCCTGCACGCTCATCTAAGATGGTCACAACACAGGTGTTTGTCTCTGTGCGGAGCGCACGTCCGAACCCCTGCCTTAGTTTTTTCTGCATATCTGGAACGACCACTGCCTGAAGGTATTTTGTGTGAATATCATATAATTTCTTCTGTGCCTCACTGATGGGATCTGGAACAGCGAACGGCAACTTTACAATAATTAACGAGGATACCATATCTCCGGGAAAGTCTACTCCTTCCCAACAGGAACCAGCTGCGAAAAGGACAGCATTGTCTGTCTGCTTAAATCTTGTGATTTCTTCTGGCGGTCCTTACCGCCTCTCAACGAACCGTATATGTACTCAATCCCGCAACATCTGGTATACATTTCCCATCAAGTGATAGGATGTGAACAGCACCAATGTATGCCCGTAAGTTGAACAGATCAACGAATGGATATGATCAGCTATCATCTCTGTTTCTTCCTGACTTCCTCTTCTACATCTTTTCAGATCTTTTGGCAGATATAACAGACAGTTCCTCTGATATTCAAATGGAGAGTCTGCCACATATTCACGAACTCTCTGCACTTTCTGTAATCCTGTCATCTTCCGGATATGAGAAAATCCCTGTCCGGTTTTCAATGTTCCACTCGTCAGGATTGCTCCTATTCCTCTGCTCCACAACATCTGGTCAAGATACTGTGGAATCCGTCTGCTGGATGCACACAATATGATCCGATGTTCCTGATCCTGTTTCAGATGCAGCACATACTTCTTATCCTGATGAAAAAAGCATTCCAGCACACTTCTGGTCTCTTCCAGCCTGTTTCTGATCCATTTTGGAATCTTCTTTTCTAATTTTTCTATGTTCTTATTCATGGTCTGTATCCCTTCATATAAATACATGGCACACTCTTCTGTCATGTAAAATTCTTCTTTTAACCCGTATCTGGTTCTGTGGTTTTCTCCTATCACATCCAGCACCATCCGGATCGTCCCAGACAGTTTTCTTATCTCCGGGCCCTGATATTCTTTTCCAAGATAAAAGCAGATCTCCCGGATATCATCATAACACAGGCTCTTCCCGAACATCTGCTTTGCCGCATCCGGCAGTTTGTGTGCTTCGTCTACGATCAATGCCCGGTAGTCTTTTAGGAACGGGCGGTAATCCTGCA
>OGEJ01000248.1_pt1 | contig 26777 bp, 17 predicted proteins | sample 1570701 | NCBI WGS metagenome assembly OGEJ01 (sample SAMEA2582140, study PRJEB24529) | metagenome | biome: Human gut stool | place: China | collected 2011
GCAAGGTGATTTTTTTGTATAACTTTCGTTGCCGCACCCGCATAGCGGGTGGTTTTATGATTCGCGACTACGTCGCGAACCAGTCTAAAGACAATAATAAAAAATGTGGATTGCCCGAAAGCAATCCACATTCTATTAGTCTTTAAAGTAAGGTTTGAAACCTTCACCTTGATGACGAGGTTTTCTGTCACCACGTGGACGATCAGATCTACGATCATCTCTGCGGCGGTCATCACGACGTTCACCTCTACGGTCATCGCGGCTGCGACGAGGACGATCATCACGACGACGATCTCCGTCACGACGGCGATCACCATCTCTACGACGGTCACCACGGCGGCGGTCACTACGGCCACCTTCACGACGACGGCGTACGCGCAATGGTTTTTCTTCTGTAATATTTACAGGAGTTGTATCTGGTTCTTTTGTTAACAATTTAAGAGCTGCTGCCAAAAGTGTTACGGAATCTGTATCATTCAACAATTCCTCTGCACTAGATTTGAATGGCGCTAATGCTTCTAAATTATCTGTCATTTCAACGAGGCTTTCAATTGCCAAACGTTGTTGACCTTCAAGAACTTCACCTAATGAAGGTGCACGACGACGTGCAATTTTACGTTTTGTTAAACGCTCGATAGCATGTAAATGCTCCATTTCACGAGGGATAACGAACGTGAAAGCTTGACCAGCTTTACCGGCACGGCCTGTACGACCTACGCGGTGTGTGTAGCTTTCAGGATCTTGAGGCATATCATAGTTATATACGTGAGATACGCCAGAAATATCAAGACCACGAGCTGCCACATCAGTAGCCACGAGAATATCGATGGTACCTTCGCGGAATTGACGAATTACGCTGTCCCGTTTTTGTTGAGACAAATCGCCATGAATACCTTCCGCCATGTAGCCACGTTTCTTAAGACCTTCTGTTACTTCATCAACACGACGTTTTGTACGTGTGAAGATAATCGCAAGTTCAGGTGTTTGAATATCGAACAAGCGGCAAAGAACATCGAATTTTTGACGGTCTTGCACTTCGATATAATATTGTTCAATTAAGTCCATCGTAACTTGAGTCGGTTTCATACGAATCAATGTTGGCTCTGTCAAATATGTTTCAGCTAATTGTTGGATAGCTTTAGGCATAGTTGCAGAGAACAACAATGTTTGATGGTCTTCTGGGATAGCACCCAAGATTTTATTGATATCATCAACAAAGCCCATGTTTAACATTTCGTCGGCTTCGTCCAATACCACAACTTTCACATGGTCAAAGTGGATAGAACCACGATCCATATGGTCCATCAATCGGCCTGGAGTAGCAACGATGATTTGTGGATTTTTTTTCAAGGCACGGAACTGACGATTAATATCTTGACCACCATAGATAGGTAGTGCTGTGATATTCGTGTATTGAGCCATTTTGTTAAGCTCTTCAGCTACTTGGATAGCTAATTCTCGTGTAGGGGATAAAATAACTACTTGAACGTGACGCTCATTCCCGTCTACGCGTTCCAATACAGGCAAGCCAAATGCTGCTGTCTTACCAGTACCTGTTTGAGCTTGACCAATCATGTCTTTACCGCTCATGGCAACTGGGATAGCTTCCTGTTGAATTGGCGTAGGCTCTTCAAAGCCCATATCGTTTAACGCACGTAGAACAGGTTCGCTAATCATTAATTGTTCAAATTTTTCTAACATCTAAATGTGTTTCCTCCTATCGCGCACGAATTATGCGCGTTAGAATAGTATATCATATTTCAATGGTGAAAGCTATTACATCAAATGTATTTTCTAACACATATATTCATAAATCCTGATCAACTATATAAGAAAATATAATTTAGATATAATATAATTAAGATAAAAATAACGTCTAAAGAGCCAAATAAATTAATGGATAGTCTTTAATCATTTACAATGTTACTAAACTTTTAAGAGCATTATAGAAGGAATCTACAATGAAGCCACTTACTCTTAAACGATTTGTATTATTACCATTAATCATATTCTCCCTCATAATGACAACAGGTTATCATCTTCTCTCCCATTACAGTGAGGACGAAATACAACAATATATAAATAAGAATTATCCTAATCTGACCTATCACCTAGAATCACAACGGAATCATACATGGCAAGTCACCTTTAACAAATATCCTCAAATGCCTATTGAAATATCTGAAGTCATGCACAACTCGGCACCAATTGTACCACAAGTTGAGCGAATACTAATAACCAACATTCCGTTGATAACTGTATTATATATTAAAATTATAACATACGGTTTATTATCACTTATAGAAGACTGTTATTATGCATAAAGAAGGTCCCAGCTATGTAAATGATGATATAAGAATGTACAATTTTGATTGTATCACCAATACTATAATTAAGATGATAATAACATGTAATACATATATAGTATTAACAGTCTATTTAATGTAACATCATTATTAGATTTACCAGTATTAAGACACATGCTAAAGGCTTAAAATTTAAAAACCAATTATAGTTTACTAGAGCATGAATTAAGCTATTATAAATAAACTAAAAAATCTCATTATTAAACAGAGTGATTAATCCATATCACAATCTATACCATACCTTTCATATATTTTTCATATTTCTACACAGGGACATCTCTACCATTTAGCGTATTTACCAATATAAAATAACTACCTTGCCAATCCATACTGTACTACAGTATGTAAACTCAATGAACCTATCAAAAATACGATTCATAATAATCAACTATACATATATAAATATAGATATAAAGCCTTATCTATAGTTGAACAATTAATAATTAAAGATACTTAAATGTCCAATAGAGGAGTATTTATCCATTTCAGATAAACACTCCTCTATCTCAATAATTAAAGAGCTATCAATATAACTCAGCCAAGAAAATAATGGAAAACACCCATAATACAACGCCATATGTCATATTTGTTTTTACCTTATCAAGACTTACCTTTCCATTATGCAGTAATTTACCCGTTGTACTATAAGGGATCATCGGCCCTGGAACCAATACTGTAATGTAAAACTCTAGGCTTTGAGCTGTATATTCTACACCATTTAATAGATACTTAACATCATATCCATAAATAACTGTAAAATTAGGAAGTTCTTTAATAATTCTAGGCTTAACTGACAAAATCTCTACGGAAATACCTTTTCGACGATACCAAAAACGAAATACAATTAAATATGTTCCAAAAATCATTAGAATGATTGCCACACAGAACTGCCATGGATTAACAAACATTATTTCTTATCCTTTCTAAAGTTGATTTTGATATCCTACAAATTTAACCACAGTTCGATTTGCAGATATATGTGCACCGCCTTCAGCACCAATAACATGTAAAGTATATCCACCTGGAGTCGGTGTTGTATTATATGATAACAAAAGATTCCAATCCCCTGATACTGATGAGCCAGAAACCTCTTGAATAATTATATTCGGATCAACTACTCTATATCCATTAGAATCTGTTAACCATATTCTTGCTCCCTTAATACTTAATGGAAAATTAAGGCCAAGACCTTCTGTATACGTAGTTACTTCAAAAACAGGATTCCCCCCATCAGCATGAAACATCATATATCCCGTTACTGCACCATTATGTAGAACATTAGCGGATACCTCCAAGCCTTGACCTTCGCCTAAAGGAAAATTATTTATACGTGTATCATTTATAATACTATTTCTAGTTTCTGGTATCGATAATAAACCTTCATTCCACTTTGTAGCATACGATGCAGTAGCAGTACCAACATTAATTGAATCATTAGTCGCCTTATTAACCGCCCCACCTACAGCAGCACTCAACCATTGTGCTAATGCTGGATCATGTTTAGCTACTTTCTTAATTTCACCAATTAACAGCTCATTAGTCATAGTAGCTTTAAAACCACTACCAGGTGAATTACCAGCCATTCGCGCTGCTACTTCACCTATGATGCCATGTGCAATAGATTTAGCGATTTTGCCATCTTTCGTTGTTGGTTGCCAGTTATGTAGTTGTTCAAATGCATTTTTAGAGAAAAGACGTGCTAATTCTTGGCGTTCTTCAATTTTCTTTTTATCGAAAATCTTATCTAATTGATGTAATGTATTTTCGGTATTTGTGTTAATAGTTTTAGTGTCAATTTCTTTACCATCTACAGTTAGTATACCATCAGAGATAGCTGATTGAGTAGTGGAGCTCGCTTTATCTTTAGATCCTACACCTAAGTTTGGAACTAGACCGATACTGTTATAAATTTTATCATAGCCTTTTTTATCCTTGGCCTTCATCTCTTCAAGTTTCTTTTTACTACCATAGTAATTGTAACCAATACCATTATTGCTATATGTATACTCAGCTTCGTTTTGGATATCTTTCATCTCTAGAGATTTTGTAGTCAGTTTATTCTTAGCTTTTGGAGCTTCACTTGTAATAACAGCACCCTCTAATGTAGTACCATTTCCTACATTAAGGTTGTAGCCCTCTTCTCCAGCATAAATGCCAGCTTGTTCTGTTACGCTTTTCCATTTGCTATCAATTCGTCCTACACTAGCATTGATACTACCAGTTGGATTTTTAAAGTTAGGTTTAGAGGATACAGAGAATCCCGCAGACTTACTATGTTCTTTAAAGTTATCTACATCTTGTAAGCTTTGAATATGTAAATCACGACCTGTGTCTACTTCTACCTTCTTGCCAGATACAGTGGAACCAATAATATTTGTATCTCGTTTTGCTTTAAGCTGTGCTAATTCGACTGCTTTAATCTTAGTAGGTACATAACTTTCTTGATGGGTATCCCCATTCTGACGAGCCATATGACCACTCGCATTAATGTCTAGAAGGCCACCACCAGTCAAGCTAATACCAGCACCGACACTCCATCCAGAGCTTTTATAGGTATTATTAACATCTACAGTATTCTTACCCGCTGCAAGGTTGATATCACTAGCGCTATCTAATACTAATTTTTTAGCCTCTACTGTTTCACCAGTTAAAGCAATACCAGTTTTCTGAGCATCACGAGCCTTAATTTGTACTTCACTATCACTAACAAGAGTACCCCCTTGATATGTATTTGTATCTACTACTTGCCCTTGTTTTCTAGAAGTGCTACCAATGCTTACAGATAAGTTAATAGCATCATCAATATTTTTAGCGCCTCGTTTAACTTTACCGTCTACTTTATCAACTTTACCTGTTACGGCATCGCGTATTTTTTCTCCATGTAAAGCTGCATCTACTGCTTCATATCCATCTTGCAATTGCTTACGAGCTTCATTGAGTTCAAGAGCGGCTAACCGTTTATCATCGCGGCCACCAGCTTGTTTTATTGTACGTGTAGTATTTGTAAGTGTATTAGCTATTGCACCACCTAAAGATACGGTAAGACCAGTTTTTTTGTAGCGTTCATCATGTGTCATGTGATTATGGTCTACGTTACCATCTAATGTAACAGCAGAGCCTTCTAACACTGCACCTTCTTTAGCAACAATATCTGCACTTGTAAGATGAACGGTATCATTAGCCTTAATATTTACAGTCCCTTTCGTACTAGCAATTGTGTTTCGTACAGTAGCTTCTTCATGATTTGCTTCATCAATATTGTGTTTTTCTTTACCAATAGAGAAACCTATACCGGCACCCCCAAGCAAGCCAGATTTTTTATGACGATACATACTAGAGCCATCAGTAATAGCTTTATCTGCGCCCAAGTCTACCTTACCATCAGCGGTAACAGATACAGTATTCTCGCCCAAAATTTGAGCAGATTGACCTATTACATCTTGAGCACTTGTAATAATTATGTCTTTACCACTTACTGTAGAGCCAGTTACAGATGTGCTTGTTACATCATCGACTGCATTTGTACTTTCACGTTTTACTAAGCTTTTCTTTTTATCTAAATACACATGATTAACTGTACTATTAGCCTTCGCCGTATTTAATGCAACCGTATTACCAGATACTTTCACTGTATCTGCCGCTAACACTTGACTACCTTCCAGTTGTACTGTTTCAGAGGCTACAACAGAAACATTTTTACCTTCGATGCTACTACCAACAGATGATTGAGCTTTAACAAGATCATGAGACTGAGTCGTTTGAGAGTGTCCACCACCAGATTTACCTTTATCAAAACGATGTTCTTCAAGCTCATGTGTAGCATTCATTGCTTTCATCGTTACATTGCGACCTGCCGTAACAGTTGTATTCACATCAGAGGAGACAATACCTGCCTCCATAGATACATCTCGGCCTGCTACTACTGTTGTTTGACCCGTACCACCAATACGGCCTTGATCTACACCAGTAATCGTTTCACGACGGTTGTTGCTACTGTTCCACTCAACCTTGCTATTACCGGCCTCATACTGTACGCCTTTATTAATTACATCGCGCCCCGCACTAACCTTTGTAGAGCCAGCTGCATTAGTTTGTGTAATGGTGCCACCTTCATTAATAACGTCTTTCTTAGCATACACAGAGACTGTATCATTGCCCATAATAGTGCCTTGTGTATTACGAACTTCGTCATTTGCTGTAACCGTAGCCGTGTTACCTTTAATAAGACCATTATCATTGTGAATGGAATTACCAGTAAGAGTCACATCCTTATCCGCTACAATGCTACCGCTATTATGCATAGTATCAACAGATAGGTTAATAGATTGGGCTTGTAAATTAGCACCACCTTCTACTCGTTTTGTAGTTGGTGCTAAATATAAAGTCGGTACTAGCACAGTTTCCGTTTTGCCATTTGGTAATACAACAGACTTACTCACTAGGAGTACTACATCTTCTTTAAGATTCTTTTGCTCAGCCTCGGTTAAACCTCGACCTAACACAATGGATTGAGATTTTGTTACACTAATCCCTGCATCCATCAATTGGCGATATTGTTCTTCTGCGGAAAGACCAGATTGAAGTCTACTTTTACCAGTTTGACGCATAATCTCTTGCATAACGAGTTGCTGCTCATAGTAGCCATCACCCAAACGTTTTTGTATATTCATAGGGTCTAATTTAAGACGAGATAATACGTAATCAGAAGATAAGAAGTTACGACGATTTGTAAAGTTAGGATCTGTTTCAATCATATAAGATGTATTAGGGTTCGTCGATAACTGACTCATACTATTTAATAGAGATGCATCTACTGTGGTATCACTTTTACTATTTTCTACATGACCGCCATATACGGCAACAGGTACATCTTTAGGATTCACCTTAGTATTCTTATACTTCGCTTCACGAATATTGGTAGTATCCCACCCTTTTTTATGATGACGGCTATAACTTGTAGCTGTGCCCTCTTCAGTAATATATTCATTACCTTTAGGATTACTTTGCTCATAATGACCTACAGTACCAGTAATATCGCCAGCAGCACTAATTTGACTAGCTTCATTCACCATATGATCTACATCCACATGTAAATTACCGCCAGAAATAATTCGTCCAGGATTAGATGTATCTACTACATCTTCCTCACGTGTACGATCATATTCATATTTAGTCCAACTATCATGATGTTTACCATTTATGGAAAGTTGTAGATTCTCAGAAGAGTGTACAACTACTTTATCTTTTGGAATTTCATCATCATGTCCATAAATTCGTTCCTCAGACAATTGATAACGCTTAATACTACCGGATGGAGCTACTTCGTTTTTGATATGCTCTTTACCCTCTACCGCTACACGCTTAAGGGTAATACCACCATTTTTATTATCTACAGATTTCGCAAGTAAAGCTCCACCTTGACCAAACTCAATGGTAGATGCAGTATTTACTACAGAATCCATTTTACCGGATACTGTACCTTTCTCATCCATCGTTTTACCAAGCTGTAATTTACCTTCTGCTTTGATTACACTACCATCTGTATTAACAATAGATTTTGTTGCTATAGACAAATCTTTTTGGGCAATCATAACAGGTGCTTCTTTAGTCGTAGCATTACCAGTTTGTATTACAGAGTCAGTAGTAATCTTTGCTGTATCTACATAAAGTTTACCCTTATTCATCTGCTCTAGACTTTTAGTTGTAATAGTTGCATCTGTAGCAGCTATCGTACCTGTATTTTGCAACTTACCAGTACTATCTATGGTTAGTTTGTTTTGTGCAGATAATACGCCTTGGTTATTAACACCAAATCCGTCATTGGTACCCACTAAGTACATACTATTAGCATACATACCACCAATAGCAGCTACATCAAGGCCGACTTGACTCGATTCACCAGTTTTGTGAGTATTCGTAACTTTACCAGTAGCATCTACGGAAATATCATTCTTACCCGTTACAACTTGAGCATCTTGGGCCCAAACTTTACCATTGAGCTTTACAGCCTCAGCAAGCATATCTGTACGTGCTGTTTTAGAAGCATTAAGACCTTTTTCACCAACTGTAATAGCACCTTTTTGTACATTATAGCCTGTAACACTACCGTTATTAATCATTGGATTACCCGTTGTGAGTGTAGCGCTACTTGCATTAATAAATGTGCCATTATTAACAGAAATACCATTAGGGTTGGCAACGATAACATGTGCCTTATCCCCAGCTACTTCAAGAGCACCATTCATGGATGTAGAGCTTGTGCCAGTTACTTCATTCAAAATCGTATTGGCTGTAGGGCCCACTAAGTTAGGATTTCCCATGATATATCCTGCGAGCTCTGTATTCACAGGGCGATTCGCATTGTTTAAAATAAGACCCTTTTCGTCTACATTGAATGCATTATATTGGTTATGTGATAACCCTTTATCATTAGGTGTATTAATATTAACGACAGTCATGCCATTTCTAGCTTCTTCTATTTTCGGTCCTAATTTACCTTGATCAGGTACAACAGGATTAGCAAGGGCCATAGGAATCCATGGTGCAGAGTTAGTCGCTAACAATGCAGCAAAGATAGCCATTGCCGTATGCTTTCTTATATTCATATTACTCTCCTCTTCTAGTACATACCATTCACCATGTAACGGTATGGTTGCACTAGATTACAACACTTAAAACTGATAACTGCCTCTAAAGGCCCACACACGCGTATCTGTATCAAACCCTTCTGGCTTTTTAATAGGGGTTCCCAGTGATACATCGTAATTTACAGCATCACCAACTGTTCCACGAACCCCAACTACACCACCAACCAAGGTATTACCTACTTGCGTTTCTGTAGATGGTCCCCATACATGTCCAATATCTACACCTACATATGGAGTGACTTGTTGCTTTCTAAATGGTAATGCCCATTCATTTTGTACATAATAGCCAGAATCCCCTCTTAAGGTTTCTTCTCCGCTAAAGCCTCGTACAGAATAACGACCACCAATACTAAATTGTTCAGTACCAAATAAGCGTTGATCTGTAAACTGGCTTCTAAAACGCATCGTATACGTACCTTGTTTATGCCCCATACGAACACCAGTTTGAACTTGACCTTCTACGCCTGCCATTTTATATAGTGTAGTAGGATTATCTGACAAGCCTTCCCAACTCCGTACCTGAGCACCTAATCCATTAATACCTTGTCGATAGAATAGATATACATCGGATACAGTATTCCCACTATATTGACGATGAGATAACCCCACTTCAACAGCGGTTGTATGTTGCTCTTGTACACCAAGCTCTACATCATCTAAATAATTATGACGCTCCTTATGAATGACTTTAGCTACAGCCGAAGTCTTAGAGCGACTTGTTCTATTTAATACTTGCTCTACTGCAAATTCTGTACCTTGCGTAGTGCCAGAGGAACGAAACGCATTTGGCATGAATACTAATTGATTATAGCTATATTTGTACGTTGAAATACGATACGTACGATTTCCGTCAGGAACAGAATAGCTAACCGCATATTGTTTTGATCCATGTCCATCATCATGATGACTGATGTCTTTTGTAAAGCTAGTAGTTAATACGTCATTGAGTCCTGCCAGTTGACTAAAAGATAAAAATACAGCTCCTTGATACGTCCCTGTTGATTTATTTCCAGAATTATCTAACATCAAAGATCCGTGTACAAAACCTTTTTGCTCAACGGTAAGCTTAACAATAGAATGTAATGGTTTTGTACCTGGCTCTATAGTCATCTTAATATCTTGACCTGGTACATTACGCATTTGGTCAATTCCTTGCTCGAGAGCTTGTCGACGTAATACATAACCTGGTCTTACAGGAAAGGCACTACGCCAATTGGTACGTGCTTTAGGATTTGTAAGAACAATATCCTCTACATAGCCAGGCATAATCTCAAAAGTGAGTGTGCCAGACTGTAAATCTTGATTTGGCACGACTACTTGACTCGTAATGTACCCATCAGATAACAGTTGCTCTTGTAATTCCTTTTGTAAAAACTGAATACCCTCTGTTCCTATACGATTATGGTTATATACCTGCAATCGATTTTTATATTTTTGTAACACTGGTTCTGAAGAAGTCACCACAATATGCTCTATTGCAAACGATGTACTTTCCTTAGGTAATGACTTCATTGGCACTTTATCTAAACCTGTATAGCCAGATTCTGAACGCGGCAAAGCGGCCCCAGTCATTGGTGCTTCTGCACGTTGGCGCAAAGAAGCATCGGCTCGGGCCGCTTCTTGTTGTATAAATGGGTTTGATACTTCTGCCGCAAAACTAGGCATCGTACCGAATGTGGTCAGCAAGCCAACACAACCTGCTGCAATACATACAACTCTCATTAATACCTCTCCTTTCTTCATAAGATAAATTATATATTAAATCATCTTTTTTTTGCAATAAAATATTAAATATTTTTATATTTTATTTACTTTTATTGTGGCAAAAAGTTATTTAATAAATATCAAATATACAATCCCCTTTTAAAGCACTTAAAGACTACTACACAACAAGCTTAAAATAGCCTTACAATGCAAACTAGGCACCTCATTTGAGGTGCCTAGTCGTTATAGTTTATTGGAGAATTGTATGGTATTAATCTACTATATAAGTAAAAATATATTTTAGGTATAATATAATTAAAATAATATACTTCAAAATTCCGCCAATAATTAAGCAATGCCTATTAAGCAATTACGATTTACAAAACGTTTAAAGAAGTACAAAAGGAATATACAATGAAACTATTTGCCCTAAAACGATTCGTATTATTGCCGCTCATTATCATCTCACTCATACTAACAACGGGTTGTCATCTTCTCTCACATTACAGTGAAGAGGAAGTTCAACAATATATAAGTAAGAATTATCCTAACCTAACATATCACTTGGAGTCACAAAGGAACAATACATGGCAAGTCACCTTTGATAAGTATCCCCAAATACCAATTGAAATATCTGAAGTCTTGCACACCTCTGCACCTGTTGTACCACAAGTTGAGCGAATACTAATAACCAATATTCCGTTGATAACAGCATTTCCATTAATGAAAAACTATCTAACAGCAGAGGAGTTAACCTATGCCACATATGATACATCTTCTTTGTATATTGAAATGCCTATCCCCTATTCAGCCATACAAAATCAAGATGTACCAAACTTTTACAATCGTATGGATCAATTCTGCAAAGAATATGCTTCAACATATCCAGACTTCAAAGAAAAAATATATATTAGAGTCATCATAAAACCTGCTGATGGATCTGATGCACCGCAAGAATATAGAAGAATATTCCGTTTATCCCACTATTAATAAAACGATATTGCCATTTGATATTCTAGAATTATTATATGTGACATCATTTCACACTATCATCAACAATTCTTATAATCCTCCTAAAGAAATCATATCCACCATTTATATTATCGCCAATTACCATTTCACTATCTTGAAAGTATGGTGAAACAGGTAAATAGCCCCACATAACCCCTAAGCCTCCACATATATTGCGGCCACCGTCTCCACCTTTATAGGAAAATTCATCTTCATCATATACAATTTCTCTACAATACGGATCGTCACCTATAACAAGGCCAAAAAAGTTTTCTTTTTCTAACGTATAATCTCCATCATTATCCATCCATTCCATATGCTTTAAATTCATAGAAAAATCTATATTGTTCCCCCATGGAAAGATAGTTCTACACCCCTTGCCAGCTAAATACTCCCACTCTCTTTGTGTAGGCAAAGAATATCTATTATCTTTTATATCCTGTAAAAGTTTCTTAAATGTTGTTTCTTCATAAAGTTTGCCACACCAATTGCTATCGTCTGTTTTAGATAAACAAATGGTATTATGAATCATTATTTCAGAAAGACCCTCGCTTTCGGCTTTTTCTATCATCTGTTGCCACTCTTTATTTTGTCTGAGTATCTCATCTGAAATAGGTATCCAACAAGTTTCACTATACTCTTTTTGTACCAATAATGGATGGATTACAAACTCATCTTCTTGAGTAAAATTATGTTTAAAATACGTTTCTATGTTGGATAGTACCTCTTCATCTTCTAGTGTTTCCCTAATCTTAGTTTGAACATCGTCTTCACTAAAGATTTCCTCTTCATATCCCTCCACAAATGGATAGGCAAGCTCCGCTAAATTTTCATCATTAAAAATATCCTGAAATGGTTTATTTTTAAAATCAAACCCTAACGTAACAGTATCTCCAGGAACAAATACAAATTCTATACCATCATGTGAACGATATACTGCCGTATATGTGGATTGTCTAAATGCAGCAAAGTTTTTAAAGGATATTAATTCTAGATTATATATTTCTCCAATCTGATATAACAATTCCTCCTTATCACTAATAGATAACAGATCATATTGGGGATTATACAATTTTTTGATGGGAATAGGATTCATTAATTTGATACTCCTTATTTTTATCTAGTACAAATATTCTTCACTATGCATTTACTCTATTTACTTAAGTATTGCCTTAGGGTTTGATTTTCTAATGGCCCTCTCTAAACAACACGATTTTATATGGCTACAATTATAGCATACTGTATCCTTTCACAGATAATAAGCTATTGTTAAGCACAAAAAAGGCACCTCATTTGAGGTGCCTCGTTGTTATAGTTTATTGGAGAGATTTATATTTTTAGTCTAAATCGTAGAAACCAGATGGTTTATCGCTCAAGTTAATAATGATATTTTTCATTTGAGTGTAGTGTTCAAGGATAACCTTGTGAGTTTCACGGCCTATACCAGATTGTTTATAGCCACCAAATGGTGCACCTGCTGGGATGGAGTTATATGTGTTAACCCACATACGACCTGTTTCGATTGCTCGAGCTACGCGGATTGCACGGTTAAGATTTTGTGTGAATACACCGCCGCCAAGACCGTATAAGCTGTCATTAGCTTGTTCGATCACTTCTTCTTCGCTGTGGAACTTAATTACAACAGCTACAGGGCCGAAGATTTCTTCGCGAGCTACGCGCATATCGTTTGTAGCATCTACGATAAGTGTAGGTCTAATGAAGCAACCTTTACCAAGTTCGCCGTCAGTAACGCGTACACCACCAGCTGCAACGCGAGCACCTTCTTCTTTAGCAAGTTCTACATAGCTAAGTACTTTCTCAACTTGTGCTTCGTAAATCAAAGAACCAAGTTGTGTAGATTCTTCCCAAGGTAAACCAACTTTTACTTTATCAAATAGTGCGGAAAGTTCAGCTACGAATTTATCATAAATTGTATCTTGTACGAAGATACGGGAACCTGCGCAGCATACTTGACCTTGGTTGAAGAGGATGCCGAGCATTGCCCCATCAAGAGCTTGTTTCCAGTTTGCATCGTCAAAGAAGATATTCGCAGATTTACCACCTAATTCCAATGTAGCTGGAATCAAGCGTTCAGATGCGGCTTTATATACATCAAGACCTACTTCTGTAGAGCCTGTGAAAGCAAGTTTGCTGAAACCAGGATGATCAAGGATATATTGACCAGATTTAGAGCCTTTACCAGTTACGATATTCACAACCCCTGGAGGCAAGATTTCTTTTAAAATATCGCCTAATACTAAAAGGCTAAGGGATGTATGGCTAGAAGGTTTGATAACAACTGTACAACCTGCTGCAAGAGATGGTGCCAGTTTCCAAGCAGCCATTAGGAATGGGAAGTTCCAAGGCACGACTTGACCTACAACGCCAATCGGTTCACGAACGATGAGGCTCAATGTATTTTCGTCAAATACTTGTGCAGAACCTTCTTCGGAACGAAGCACGCCAGCGAAGTAACGGAAATGGTCAGCGCCAAGTGGAATATCTACATTCAAAGTTTCACGGATTGGTTTACCATTGTCATATGTTTCAACTTGTGCCAAGTACTCTTTATGAGCATCGATAGCGTCAGCAATTTTTAACAAGTAATCAGCGCGCTCTACTTGAGATACTGTTTTCCAAGTTTTGAAAGCTTCTGTTGCAGCGTCTACCGCTTTATCAACATCGTCTTTCGTAGCCTCTGCACAGATAGCGAGTTGTTCGCCATTAGCAGGGTTATATACATTAAATTCAGCGCCGTCAGATGCAGCTACCCATTCATTATTAATTAAAAGTCCATATCTTTCTTTAAGGTTCAAGCTCATAGCATTACCTCCTATGTAGGAATATAGATTGAGGAAGATTTCCTCTGTGATTTCATCATACGCCTTATATCTAAATATTTCAATCAGATATATCATTTTCGATATATCTGTTCTGCATTATTATACATAGTTTTAAGTTATATAGAAAAACCGCACCCTCAAAATCCATAGAGAGTGCGGTTTTGTGTACAATGACTTTTAGTCAAGAGTATTTCTCAATAATATAATTCAATTGATACTAATTGTTTTGACGACCACCATTGTTACGGTTATTGTTTCGGTTATTATTACGATCGTTGTTTCGGCGTTGTCCGTTGTTATTTCTGTTTCGGTTATTATCGTTATTCTTTGGCTTTTCTGGTTGTAATGCTTTTACAGATAAACCGATACGATTGCGTTTTACATCAACAGAAATAATTTGAGCTTCAATGATATCGCCTACAGCCAGCACATCAGATGGATGTTGACGGCTATTGCATAATTCGCTGCGATGCAAAAGGCCATTAGTTTTAAGACCAAAATCTACGAAAGCACCAAAGTCAACTACGTTGTGAACAGTACCTTTTACCACAGTACCAACCTTGATATCTTCAAGGCTTACTACATGTTTTCTAGTAAGTGGTGCAGGCAAATCTTCACGAGGGTCACGACCTGGTTTTGCCAAAGCCCCTAAGATATCTCGTACAGTCGGTACACCCGCATCAAGTTTAGCGGCCATTTTTCCGGCATCAACAAGTGGTAATTTCACTTGTAATGCTTCCAATTGTGCTTTATCTTGCAAATCTTTTAAGGTAAAACCTAATTCACCAATAATGCGTTCTGCCAATTCATAAGACTCAGGATGGACAGATGTATTATCTAGTGGATTTTTACACTGTTGCAAGCGAAGGAAGCCCGCACATTGCGTGAATGCTGCAGGACCTAAGCGAGGTACTTTCAACAATTCTTTGCGGCTTTTAAATACACCATTCTCTTGACGATATGCAACGATATTTTTAGCCACCGTGCTAGAGATGCCCGCAATATGTTGCAAAATAGCTGGAGATGCCGTATTGAGCTCTACCCCAACGTGGTTTACTACAGTTTCAACCACTTGATCTAAGGTATGAGTCAATTGTTTTTGGTTTACGTCATGTTGGTATTGACCTACGCCAATAGATTTAGGATCAATCTTAACGGATTCAGCCAATGGATCTTGTACACGACGTGCAATGGATACGGCACCGCGAATGGTTACGTCTAAATCTGGTAATTCATCGATAGCCAATTTAGAAGCAGAATATACAGATGCGCCTGCTTCATTAGTGATGATGTAGTGACAATCTAATTTTTCCTCTTCAATCATAGTAGATGCAAACTGCTCTGTTTCGTAGGATGCAGTACCATTACCAATGGATAAGAGAGTAACCTTGAATTTACGGATTTTATCAGCCAATACCTTTTGTGCTTCTTTACGAAGCTTTTCACTATTAGTTAAATAGTAGGCACCGTAATCTAGCACATTACCTTGTTGGTCGATGATAGCCATCTTACAACCTGTACGGTAACCAGGGTCAAGGCCCATAATAACGTGCCCTGCCAAAGGTGGCTGCAATAATAGGTTCTTAAGGTTTACACCGAATACCTTGATAGCTTGTTCGTCCGCATTTTCCGTCAACTCATTGCGTATATCACGCTCTAGAGCAGGGAAGATTAGACGTTTATACGCATCTGCTACGGCTGCAGCTTTATAGTCAGCGAAGATAGATTTTGGATTTTTCTCTAACTTTTGCACCATGTACGCAACATAGGTATCACCTGGTACAGTAAGGGCTAGTTTCAAAGCCCCTAATTTTTCACCGCGGTTAACCGCCAAGATACGGTGAGACGGCATTTGACGAACAGGCTCAGCATATTCTGCATATTGCAAGAACTGTTGCTGTACCTCTTCATCACCAGTCAACTCAGCTTGAATAAAGCCTTCGTTCCACATCTTTTTGCGCAAGTACGCACGGAAGTCTGCACTATCGCTAACGATTTCCGCTACGATATCTGATGCACCTTGAATAGCATCCTCTGGTGTGGGTACCTCTTCCGTTACAAAGTCTTTAGCAATCTCTAAAGGATCACCAGCGGTAACCGTATCGTTAAGGATCATTTCCGCCAACGGCTCTAAGCCTCGTTCACGGGCAATCATAGCACGGGTGCGTTTCTTAGGTCGGTACGGTAAATAGAGATCCTCTAATTCTTGAAGCTTTGTTGCGGCTTCTAAGGATTTCATCAACTCGTCGGTCATTTTTTCTTGCTCTGTAATAGATGCAATAATTTCTTGACGACGTGTTTCCAAGTTGCGCAAGTATTTAATGCGTTCTTCAATGGTACGCAATTGCTCATCTTGCAATTCGCCCGTTACTTCTTTACGGTAACGCGCAATAAATGGCACCGTATTGCCTTCGTCCAATAATTCTACGGCAGCTTGCACCTGCTTTGGCTTAACATTTAATTCACTGCCAATAATGGCAAACATTCTTTCACTCATTTAGATGCCTTTCTGCGATAGGTTACAAAACGATGAGGATATTTGTTCTTTTCATCCACCGCGCCGTCTACTACGGATTCAATGGTGAAAGCCTCCTCTGGGAACTCTGGGAAAAATGCATCCCCTTCAAATTCGTGGTCTACCTCTGTAATGTACATCGTATCCACGTAAGGCAAAAAAGCCTCGTATACTTGGGCACCACCGATAACATAGGCCGCATCAAGAGCACGTGCAGCTTCTGCAGCCACCTCAGGACTATGGAAAATCTTAACCCCTTCTGGCGCATCAAAGCCCTTATCACGAGTAATCACCCAGTGCTCACGATTTGGCAACAGGAACGGCAAACTTTCAAAGGTCTTACGGCCCATAATGATGACATGACCTGTAGTTTTCTCTTTAAAAAATTTCAAATCATTCGGCAAGTGCCAAATCAAGGTATTATCTTTACCGATTACACGATTATGTGCTACGGCTACGATTAATGCTAACATACTGGCCTCTTTCAGTTCATACTATACGGCAACAGTTATAAATTATGCTATATAACAATTGTCATGAACACCTATATGGCAATAGCCATACATATTATGCTATTTAACAAGGGTCATGAATACTATGCTATACAGCAACAGTCATGGATAATTTACCTAAATGTTCATACCCATCTAATGTAACGTCCTCTGGTGTGAAATCATAAAAGTCTTTCACCTCAGGGTTTACAACAATCTTAGGTGCTGGCAACGCTTGATCGCGACGTGCTAATTGCTCGCGCAATGCTTCTACATGGTTTTCATAGACATGAGCATTGTTGATAACATGAGTAAATTTACCAGGTTTAAGACCTGTTACTTGAGCGATCATGCATTGTAATGCTGCATATTGAGCGGTATTGAATGGAACGCCAAGGCCCATATCGCCACTGCGTTGGATGAGCATGCAGTTCAAGTGTCCATCAGCTACATCCCATAATGTTTCATACGCACATGGTTGCAATGCCATATCATCTAAATCTTCAATATTCCATAAAGTGACAATCATACGACGGCTATCAGGATCTTCCTTGATTGTCTTGATGAGATTATCAAGTTGTTTATACTTTGCAATTTGGTAACCATAGGCCTTACCAATGGTACCATCTTCACGCATCCACTCATCCCATACACGCACGTTCATTTCTTGCAATTTGCGTACATCGTTGGACTGCATTTGCCAAATCCACAACAATTCTTTTACTGCCGTTTTGAAAGCGACAAACTTTGTAGTCAAAATAGGAAATTCCTCTTGCAAGTCAAATTGCATAATTTGATGTGGCAATTTATAGGTTGCAATACCTGTACGGTTTTGACCGTATGTGCCGTGTTCTAAAATATTTTCAATAATACCGAGGTATTGTGTATCTGCTAGACTCATATGTCCCCCTAAATCTATGTATAATACGTCGAATAATACTAACCTATATCTTACAATATATAGTACTATCATACTAAAAAATACATAGTACTACCATATATACAGTAAAATTTATTATCCCTTATATTCTGCAATGGCCTGTAAAAAACTGAGGCCATATTTTTTCAATTTTGCTTCCCCTACACCCTTAACATTGCCAAATTCACCTAATGTAGTGGGTCGTAAATTAGCTAGGTCAATAAGTACTGTATCAGGGAAGATAAGATATGGTCGAAGCCCTGCCTCTTCGGCTAAGCGCTTGCGATGTTGTCGTAAATGTTCAAATAAACCACCCGACCCAGAACTAGATTTTCCTCGTGATGTAGTAGACGTAGACCGACTAGTTCGAGATGGTACAGACACATGTTGCCTGATTTCCTCCACCTCTTTATGCCCACCGAGGACCTCCTCAGCGCCAGCCGTCAAGGATAGAACAGGATACTTACCTGAAGAGCTACGCAAATAACCAGAAGCTACAAATTGTTGAATGAGTCCTTTAATAGACTTCTCGTCTACATTACTTAGTAAACCAAATACAGGGAGTGCATCGTGGCCTGCTCGCATAATACGATCAGTTCGCTCACCGCGCACAATAGCGGTAATCATAGAGGCACCATAGCGCTCATCAGTGCCCATAATAGCACGGAAGATAGCCTTCGCCTCTTTTGTAACATTGACCTTATCACCGGAGCCTTTACAGGAACTACAATTATCGCAAGTAGTCCAAACTGTGCTTTCACCAAAATAGTTAAGCATATATTTACGTAAGCAATTACTGCAGAAACAGTAGTCAATCATAGATTGTAATTTACGGAGTTCCACCTCTTGTCGCTCAGGCGTCTCGATGGACTGTTCAATCAAATACTTATGAACCTGTACATCCTGCCCACTGTAGAGCAAAATACATTCTGCAGGAGCTCCATCGCGACCTGCACGGCCCGCCTCTTGATAGTAGGACTCCATGTTGCGTGGCATTTGGTAGTGCAACACATAGCGAACATTACTCTTGTCGATGCCCATCCCAAAGGCATTAGTAGCCACCATGACCTGCAGTTTATCGTCTGCATAAGCGTTTTGCATCTCACGGCGCACCTCATCGCTAAGCCCCCCATGATAATGGCCTACCTTAATGCCTGCACGGGTTAGATTTTCATACACTCGATCTACATCCTTACGCGTCGCACAATAGATAATACCATTTTCGTTAGCATGTTGGCGCACATAGTGAACCACATAATCCATGCGCTTAGGTGTACGGATGACAGAGAAGGATAAATTAGGCCGATCAAATCCCGTTACGTACACATTAGCCTTATCTAAACCTAATAGTTTCTTGATATCATTTTCTACATATTTCGTAGCCGTCGCTGTGAAAGCCCCTACAATAGGTCTTTTAGGTAGTGAGTTGAGCCACTCACCGATAAGGCGATAGGACGGTCTAAAGTCATGGCCCCATTCGGAGATACAATGAGCCTCATCCACAATGACTTGCGCAATAGGCAACGCTCGCAGCACATTACAGAAGAAATTAGAAGCTAGTCGCTCCGGCGCAATATATAAGAGTTTGATCTTACCACTTCGCACTTCGTACATCGTTTTATTAAACTCCGCTTGCGTAAGGGTACTATTAATGAGCGCCGCTGGTATATTCTGCACTAAAAGACCATCCACCTGATCTTTCATAAGAGAAATCAGTGGTGAAAATACAATAGTAAGCCCCGCCTTACAGAGCGCTGGAATTTGAAAGCAAATAGACTTCCCTGCCCCCGTCGGCATGATGCCAATTACATCTTCGTTACGTAACAAGGATGCAACGGGCGCCTCTTGAGCCGGTCTAAAGGAGGTGTACCCAAAGTAGGTTTCCAACATACGCAATGCGTGTTGCTTCATTTGGGCCTGTTGGTTCGCCCCATCACGCTGTGTTCCCACAACGTTCTTTGTGGTTTGCTGTTGTTCCATAGGGCCCTCCTTTCATGTTCCAGAAATATACATACAAGACCATAATTATGACTATCACTGACGATATGTCGTATACAAAACACGAAATATCGTTTTTTCCATTCTTATATTTTAACATATTTCATATGCCGTTGGGTTTATTAGTATATACGATTTCTCATTCCAACGTCTAATGCATATCTTGAAAGCTAATCTCCAAAATTTGTATAGAAAGCACAGAGATATCACGAAATTTTTACACTCTAAAGCACTAATATATGGTACAATAGAAATTATTTATAATACTATAGAATGGAACTACAACCTAAGGAGGTCTTATATAGGCATGACACAAGACAACTTAATGATTATCATCGCCTTTGCCTTATACCTAGGACTCATGATGTATATCGGGGTCTACTATTACAGGAAATCTAACAGCATTGGTGATTACATTCTCGGTGGCCGACAACTAGGACCATGGATCACAGCGCTTAGTGCGGAAGCATCAGATATGAGTGGTTGGATGCTCATGGGTGTGCCTGGCCTAGCGTATACTACAGGGATTTCTGGTGTATGGATTGCCGTAGGTCTCACATTAGGTACATGGGCAAACTGGAAGTTTGTTTCTAGACGCTTGCGTAACCATACTGAGGTAGCTAGTGACAGTTTAACTTTACCGGACTATTTGAAAAATCGTTTCCACGATCAATCTCATTCGGTAGCCGTTATCTCCGCCCTATTTATCTTGATTTTCTTCTTGATTTATACATCATCAGGGTTCGTAGCAGGTGGCAAACTGTTCAACACCATCTTTGGTCTTGATTACACCGTATCCCTCTTTATTACAGCGGGTATCGTCGTATTCTACACATTCCTCGGCGGCTTCCTCGCCGTATCTTGGACGGATTGTATCCAAGGGGCATTGATGTTCTTCGCTATCTTAGCGGTACCAATTACAGCTGCCATGTTTATGGGTGGTCCTATTGAAACATTCCAACTCATTCAACACGAGTTTCCTCAAGGACTTAGCCTATTCGGTGATCCATCTGATTGGTTCACTTGGATTATTGGCTTGATTTCTTCTCTTGGTTGGGGGCTTGGCTACTTCGGTCAACCTCATATCCTCGTAAGATTCATGGCTATCTCTGATGCTAAAGAGCTTAAGAAATCTACAAACATCGCCATGGTTTGGGTTATCTTATCCCTTATGGCGGCCATTGCAGTTGGCCTCATCGGTCACGTATATATGCTGCCAGATAAATTGGTAGGCACTGATGCAGAAACTGTATTCCTTATCATGACAGAGCGTCTCTTTACACCATTTGTAGCAGGTCTCATCTGGTCTGCAGTACTCGCAGCTATCATGAGTACCGCATCTGCACAGTTATTAGTAACAGCCTCTGCCATTTCTAATGACTTCTATGCGAATATCATTCATCCTAAAGCGAGTGATAAGGAGCTAGTACTAGTAAGTCGGATCGTAGTACTACTAGTTGCATTAATAGCCATCTATATGGCAATGGATCCAGATAGCTACATCTTAACCATGGTTGCCTATGCATGGGCAGGCTTTGGTGCTGCCTTTGGTCCAGCTATCTTGTTCTCCTTATTCTGGAAACGCATGACACGTCATGGCTGTATCGCGGGTATCGTCGTAGGTGGTTTAACCGTACTCATTTGGAAACAATTTGGATTCCTCGGCCTTTACGAAATCGTGCCAGGCTTCCTCTTCTCTTCCATCGCTATCTATGTAGTGAGTATCATGGGTAAATTACCTCCTCGTCCAGTTCTTAAGGACTATCGCGAAGCAGAAAAAATGCATGTTCTATAAATTAGAAATCGGACGTTTAAAATAACATACATAAAAATAGAGCTAGTTGATTCAACGATCAACTAGCTCTTTTATTATGAGTATTGTTCTAAGCCTTCCTTAATAGCTTCTTTTACTTCAGCTACCAAGGATGCTGGTGAAAGTACTTTCACACTTTGCATATATTGAAGTGCCCAATACTTAAAGGCATCATGATTTACACGTACACGGCATACAACATCATCAGATGTGACGTTGGTGAATTCCACATTACCATCGAACCAATCTAAAATTTGGTTTACAATAGAACGCTTCGCCTTAAAACTTACGGTAACGGATTCACCACCGAACATGTAAATATGTTCTTTTACATATTGCGATACATCAAAGGTGCGTTGCTGGTTATAGCCCTTTATCTCCCGCAAAGGTTTTCTACGTTCACTAAGCACCGTAATGTGTGCAATTCGATCGACACGCAATGTAGACATGTCATCATAGTTTTCGTGGTTTCCAACTAGATAATAGTGTCCTCGATTCATAACTAGTTGGAATGGATTGAATACATACTTTCGCTCCTTGTTATCTGGACCGAGATTGATATGTAATCGTTTATCCACGTCAGGTTGGCAATAAGCCAAGGAAATTTTTCTCCCCTTTTGTATCGCTTCTTCTATGAGATCAATGTTAAGGAATAAGTCCTGACTTCTATGAAGGTAACCCGTAGCACTTTCAATATCAATACCATGTGGCTTGAAATGAGAGCTACCCAATTTAGCTACACGACTAATTAAATCCTTACGTTGAGATGCGGTAATATGACGAGATGCCAAAATACCATCAATTAATAATCTCAATTCTGAATCTTCAAAGGTATGAATCATATAGAAATCAGTACGGCGAATAGTGCCATCTGCTCCTACGGCAGACTCTTCACATTGAATACCAAAATCACCAGATTCATATAAATCATTTAAATGACGGCCTAAGGTCTTCCGATCGACGGATACCTCGTACCGCTCGGCTAATATACTGCGAATCTCCTCTTGAGATAAAGTATGATTAGCATCCGTTTCACTTTTCAGGATCTCTAGTATATATACTAGAACGGCCTTCTTAGATGCCATATAAGACTCCTTTTACAAATAATACAATAAAAACAACATTGTAACTAATACAATTTATAATATCATCCACAACACATCGGATGATGTTCACAAAAATACCCATACATAGTATACCACACTTTTCATATATGGTTCATTTATTTCTCATTAATTTTATCGATTTACTATACTTTTTTGGCAATATTAAATAACTAAATGTAATAATTATTAAAAAAGATTAAATTAAATTATATAAAACAAAAACCCATTGCTACTTAATACACATAAATGTTATAAGTGTAATGGGTTTTATATTTATTCTGAAGATTATATGAATCACCAAAATATTATCTTAGAAATTTTAAAAGAATTACGAAAGACCATTGTTTTTCTTACTTCTAATAAAGCCTAATTGCTCCATACGCTTCGTCAATTCATTATAGAATGCTTCCGCCATGGCATTTTGGTGTTTACCAGTTTGGGCCTTATCAGCGCTAAAGAGAGAATCTTTAATCTTCTTAATCATCGTAGACTTGGCTTTAGGCTTATTCAATAATTCCATGAACAATAAATCTTCTTCAGAAATATCACCAATAGCGTCATTGAACATATTTGCACCATAAATATATTCACTACCACCATCAGCAATAGCTTTTACAAAGTTTGTAAAACGAGCTGGTACATAGGATAAGCCCTCCATATATTCCTGTTTATCAGGGAATGTTTTATAGAATCGAATACCACCGCGTACCATATGTTCAACGATAGCTTTATATAAACTACATACAGCTGGTTCTAAGTCATCTTCAGATGCATTAGCAGTATCATGAGCAGCTTTTAAAATGGCAAGGGCTTCGATCATATTGAAAGTACCCCCATCTTTAATGAGCGCTTTGAATGTATCTCGTACAAGCTCATTTTCAAACATTTCTAATGCTTCTTCATCAAAGAGAATTTGGAATACAAAACTATTTACGATAGACCGTACAGGTACTGTATTCACCTTATCAGGATTAGCTATGTCATAGTTAATAGTTTTTGCAGCATCTGCTTTGCAAATAATAGACTTGCGGAATGTTGTATCAAGCATAAAGTCTAAATATTGTTCTTGATCCGCATGGCTATTAGGAGCCAATTTTTTAAGTTTATCGGCGATGCTTTCATCATAGGTACGAACCATGGATAATGTTAAATCTGCATCACATACATAGCTAAGATTATGAGCTTTTAAATGATCATTGAATTGATAGAAGTAACATGGATCATTATGAGGTTCTAAATGGTCATGACCTACATAATAATCATCCTTTTGCATAACGGAACGCAAGGCACCTAAGAATTTACTATTACGCTCTTTAAGGTTATCATAATTAAGAATTTGAGCACCTACTAGACTACCTACAGTTTTACCGCGTAATACCTTTTCCTTATGAGTCAAATCATCATAACCACGATTAGCAAATAGCATAAGTTGACGAACCTCTTCCATCGTATGCCAACCTGGGTATGTATTATAGGATACATATGCAATGCCATTATCAGCCAAATGATGGGATATAATATCAAGCAACTTATCCTTCATTTCATCGCTAATCCAAGAGTAAAAACCATGGGCAATAATGTAATCAAAGTTTCCTAAGGATTCATCAAAGTTCAAAATATCCCCTTGCAATAGAGATACATTATCTAACTTGGCATCACTAATAATTTTGTTGCCCTTCTCTACTTGATCTTGGGAAAGCTCAATACCTACAAATGTTGCTTCTGGATTATGCATAGCTTGAGAAATAATATTTCCCCCATACGTAGCACCTAATTCAAGTACACGTGCTGTTTTAGCCGTTGGTGGCTTAAGACCTACAAGTGTACCATATGCTTCCAAATAAGCAGGCGTAGTAAAAGGAAATGGATAGGATTTATAGCCTAACTCTTTATATATTGTTTGTTGCATATCGTCTGTTGCGATCTGTTGATTATCCTTAGCCATAAGCACCTCTATATTTACTATTAAAGTTATCAAATCATATATCAGTACAATATACCTAGTAGTATATGCACAACTATTTAATATTATACCAAATTCCTAGTATATTACCTATTGTGAAAGCATTAGTAATTCAGGAACTAGCTATTCAAGAAATGGCATATTATTTTAAGATACCGTCAAAATATATTCATAATATAATAAATATATTATATACAAAAGAGGCACCCTCGAAAGGGTGCCTCTTATTAGTTCTTAGTCGTTAAATAACGAATTATTTTACGTCTTCGAAACCTTTTTGTAAGCGAACATAGCTTAAGCGACGATCTTTAGCGTCTTGTTCAGTTTTAGCGAACAATTCTTCTGCAACATCTGGAGCTGCTTTAGCCAAGGAAGCGTAACGAACTTCACCTTTAAGGAAGTCTTGGAAGCTTTCAGTTGGTTCTTTGGAATCCAAGGAGAATGGATTTTTACCTTCTTCTTTAAGTTGAGGGTTGTATCTGTAAAGATCCCAGTAACCAGCTGCAACTGCTTTACGTTGTTCTTCTTGAGCTTTACCCATACCAGCTTTGATACCATGGTTGATACATGGGCTGTAAGCGATGATCAAGGAAGGACCTGGATATGCTTCAGCTTCTGCAACAGCTTTCATCAATTGGTTTTTATCTGCACCCATAGCTACTTGTGCTACGTATACATAACCATAAGACATAGCCATCATGCCAAGGTCTTTTTTCTTAGTACGTTTACCAGAAGCTGCGAATTGAGCAACTGCTGCGATATTAGTGGATTTAGAAGCTTGACCACCAGTGTTGGAGTATACTTCAGTATCGAATACGAAGATGTTGATGTCTTCGCCAGAAGCTAATACATGGTCAACACCGCCGAAGCCGATATCGTATGCCCAGCCGTCACCACCGAAGATCCAGTGGGAACGTTTGATCAAGAATTGTTTTTTCTCAAGAATTTCTTTCAATTCTGGAGTTGTAGCACCTTCAGCTTCGATAGCTGCTACTAAACGTTCGGAACGTTGACGAGTTGCTGCACCAAGGTTAGCAAATTCAATCCATTGTTCCAAAGCTTCTTTCAATTCGCCTGTAGCAGTTTCTACAGCTTTAGAAGCTAATTCTACTAATTGTTGACGAATTTTCTTAACGCCGATGTACATACCATAACCATACTCAGCATTATCTTCGAACAAGGAGTTTGCCCAAGAAGGACCTTGACCTTGTTGGTTAGTTGTGTATGGAGATGCAGGCATGGAAGCACCCCAGATGGAGGAACAACCAGTTGCATTGGCAATCATCATGCGGTCGCCGAACAATTGAGTTAACAATTTAGCGTAAGGAGTTTCACCACAACCTGCGCAAGCACCGGAGAATTCGAACAATGGTTGTTCAAATTGGGAACCTTTAACAGTTT
>OGEJ01000262.1_pt1 | contig 25814 bp, 29 predicted proteins | sample 1570701 | NCBI WGS metagenome assembly OGEJ01 (sample SAMEA2582140, study PRJEB24529) | metagenome | biome: Human gut stool | place: China | collected 2011
TACAGATTTTCCAACTTATTGGGATTAGTCACACACACTTTTTGTCCTATAACCCGTAAATGATAGAAAGAAATTTATTTTTTCAGATATGACATTTTTATATTTAGAGATTTTATAAAAAATATAGAGATTACTGTTCGGAGAGATATAAATACTTGTATTTTATGTCCAAAAAAATACTTGTAATATATTTGTGTAATCCACACGGATACGTGTAAATTGTATTGAATGTTGGAGGATGTTAGGTAAAATAAGGCTTTCCGTGGTTGTATACCAACTATTAATTATAAACTAATAATGAATAATAAATGAAAGCTACATTATTTTTTTGATTAATATACTTGCTTTAAGTATTAAAAATAGCGTAAACTATAAGAAGTATCTAATATTTATGATATTGAGGTAACCCTGTGAATTTACAAATACGGATTTGGATATCCAATGTTGTGCTCTTTGTAGTGCCTATTTTGATAGCAATTATCTTATTTTTGCTATACTTTACAGGTCTGCGCATATTGGCTAATGCCGGTTACTATTTGCGTATTGAGCAGGAACAACAGTTTAAAAGTGTCAGTCGAATCACTGAAACAATTACCTTTTATGGTTTAGAAAATAACTTAATAGATAGCTTAGTAAAGCCTAGCTATAGTCTACTTGATCCGAAGGAAGTATATGTAGAGGTACTAGATCAAGGTAATATGGTGTACAGCTATGGTAATCCTCAAATCTATAGTGCTTCTGCTATTGTTGGTCTTATTGATGTAAACCCTGAATTACAAGGTATTGTATATCAGTCCAATAATACGTTCGTATATGAAATGCGGAAATACGATGGGCGACATACTTATGTATATCATATTGCTATAAAGCGCGCTACTCATGGTAGTGATAGCTTAATGGAAACAGTTTCCTTCTATATTATTGTAGTGGCTATATTACTCTTTATTGTTACATTCTTTGCTATTAACCGATTTGTTACACGCTTTATCATGATTCATGTTAAGAATATGACAAAGTCCTTAGAAATGGCCAATCGCCAGATTGAAATGGAACAGGAGCAACAAAAAGAGTTACTAGCAGGGATATCCCATGATATTCGAACGCCGTTAACAGCTATTAAAGCGTATGCAGAAGGTGTTCGCGATGGTATAGCACCAACAGAAGAACAACAAAAACGCTACATGGGAATTATTTTAAAACGAGCTAATGATTTAGATTCGATGTTAGAGGAGTTATTCCTCATTACAACTTTGAATTATAAAAAAGAGTCGCGTCCATCTGAACGAATTGAACTCGGTCAATATGTACGTGATTTTGTAGAAGATCATTTGGCTCCTTATCAAACAAGAGGTCTAGAAATTAAATTCCGTATAGCAGCGGAAAATGCTTTCATTAATGCAAACCCACAATTGTTACAGCGGGTTTTACAAAATGTGTTGAACAATAGTGCTAAGTATAAAATAGCCGATGTTGGTCATTGTGTTATTGATGTAACTAGTGATGATGATTTTGTATACTGTGTTATCAGTGATGATGGTCCAGGGGTACCACCAGAATCTCTAGAACGTCTAATGCGTCCATTCTACCGTGTAGATTCATCTCGTACGAACCCACAAGAAGGTAGTGGTCTGGGATTATCGATTATTCGTCGAATTATGGAAATCTTTGAAGGCCGAGTTGTGATTGAAAATGTAAGACCACATGGTCTACGTATTATATTAGAATTTCCTAAACAAGGAGAAGAATCATGAGTGAACATATCTTAATTATTGAAGACGATTTGGATATCGCCAATATTGAGCGTGATTATTTGATGGTGGCAGGTTATGATGTAACTATTATGACTAATGGTACTGAAGGTATTGAGGCTGCCTTAAATACTCCTGTAGACCTTATCATCCTTGATGTTATGTTGCCAGAAATGGATGGTTTTGAAGTTTGCCGCCAAATTCGAGACAAGGTTCGTGTACCAATTGTTATGGTAACAGCTCGTCTCGATGATATCGATAAAATCCGTGGTCTCGGCGTGGGTGCTGATGACTACATTGAAAAACCATTCTCTCCATCTGTATTGATTGCAAAAATCAAAGCTATGTTAGCACAATATAAGCGCTTAACAGAGCGTGATGCTATGGAAACCAATGCGATTCAATCTGGAGAAATCCGTCTTGATCCTAAGATGATGAAGGTTTGGGTAAACGAAAAAGAAGTTCACCTTAAAAAGAAAGAATTCCAGTTATTAGAATTCTTGATGCGTAATCGTGATATCGTATTTAGTAAAGAAGAATTATATTCTCGCGTTTGGGGATTAGATTCCTATGGTGATTATGCAACAGTAGCTGTACATATCAACCGTTTACGTGAAGAAATTGAAGATAATCCATCTGATAGTAAACACATTATTACAGTATGGGGCGTGGGTTATAAATTTGTTTGATAACTGAAAAGGATATTCATACTATATTCACGTTATTCGTGGCTGTTGATTAATTATGAATTTATAGAGGGTTATTATATAGATATAATCAAAGTTTTAACAATATTTTATAATGTTACTTTGATAATTTAGATATACAATGTATACTAATTCTAGTAAGGCTGAAGTTTGATTCCAGAAAAGTACAACTAAACTTCTCTCTCTTAATAAGTTCTCTCTCAAACTTTTCTGGGTCATATATACTCTCTCTCAACAGTCCTTACACTCTCAAACTATATGCATAAAGGGCATTCCTAGCGACGGCTAGCGAATGCCCTTTATGTTTTATATGGTACATTTTTATATAGATATGTTTTTATGTAATTTCTCTATAGTTGAATCGCCTTGAAATTAGATTTGCTCTTAACATATTACAAGATACATATTATTTATAGAAATTATATTTTTATAATAGATGTAATAAATTGTTATCTTGCAATGTGCTGTCTTGCGTACTATAATAGGTTCATCAAAAATTAATTTTATAAAATTGATTTTGGTGAAAGTAGATATATACTGCTATATTACATTGTTGTTACAGTGTGTATTCGATTGCGATTGGCAGTTTATATGATAAGGAATATAACACTAAGAAATCATTAAGAGATGATATAAGGAGATATGCATGAATTTTTCAAAATATAAGAAATCAATTATTGCCTGTGTGCTCGCCCTCGGTATTGGCGTAGGTGGAGGATACTATTTCTTTGGTAATCCTGTTACACATCAAACAACTGTGAAGGAGCAAACTAAACAAACTAAACCTATTACAGATACACGTAATACATACGTAGTTCAAGCGGCAAAAGAATCTGGCCCAGCTGTAGTGGGAATTACCACTCAAGTTTTCCAAAAGGATATTTTTAACCGTACCATCTATGCTGGAGAGGGTGTAGGCTCTGGTGTATTGATTGATAATGATGGACATATCGTAACAAATAATCACGTTGTAGCTGGTGCTAAAAATGGAGAGGTTACAGTTTCCTTGTCCAATGGATCTACCGTCACAGGTACAGTTATCGGTACAGATGCCCAAACAGACTTAGCTGTTGTTAAAATCGATCCACCAAAGGATATTCAACCTATAAAAATTGGTGACTCTGATTCCTTGCAAGTAGGGGAACCGGCTATCGCCATTGGTAATCCTTTAGGCCTAGAGTTTAAAGGCTCTGTTACATCTGGTGTAATCAGTGCCTTAGCACGTACTATTGATGATCAAGGGCAACGCTTCCCATTGATTCAAACAGATGCAGCTATTAATCCAGGTAACTCTGGTGGTGCTCTCATCAATGCAGATGGTGAATTAATCGGTATCAATAGTTCTAAGATTTCTAAAGAAGGCGTTGAAGGTATGGGCTTTGCCATTCCTATTAACTCCGCTATGACTGTTGTAGATTCTATTATTAAGAATGGTAAGGTTGTACGTCCTTATATTGGTGTATGGGCCGTAGATCGTCAAACGGCAGCACGTAACAATGTAAGCTATGAAGGTGAAGGTCTTCTTATTGTCCAACTTGATTCGAATGGTCCTGCTGCACAAGCTGGTTTAGTAGAAGGCGATACAATTGCTCAAGTTGCTGGTAAGAATATTAGTACATTGTTAGAATTAAAAGAGCAAATTGACGCTAAGAGCCCTGGTGATACAGTTTTGGTATCTTATACTCACAATGGCAAAATGAAGAGTACACAGCTTAAATTAGGCCAAGCATCTTCGAATTAATCAGAGTATTAAATATATTAGTAGATTAAATTTAACTGAAATAAAAAAACCTCATCTAAGATGAGGATTTTTTATTTCAGTTGAATTATTAGACTAGATTTGTGTAAAACCACTTGTAAAGTATATAAATTTTTAAAGTATTTTATATCTATAAATTCAGTAATTATCTATGTTTGTGATCGTTGGAATGTGTTAATTTTTATTTTGCAAAATATATTTTTAACAAGGTACCTTGCAATACGAGGTACCTTGTGTTATTATGTATTTGTCAGTACATGATAGTGACCGTAAGAGAGCTTTCACATTGGCAGGTAGGCACAACCTAAAGGGAGGAACTATGCAAGTTCAATTAAAAAAAGGTGTTATGGATATGCTTGTGCTAGCATTATTAACACAAAGTGATCGCTATGGATATGAAATCGTAAGCACCATTTCGGAGTATATTGAAATTTCGGAAGGAACTATATATCCATTATTTAATAGATTGAAAAAAGAAAAGTATGTTGAAACGTATTTGAAGGAGTCCACCACAGGACCATCTCGAAAATATTATCACATCACGGCAGATGGCCGTGCAGCATACAATCAGATGCGCCAAGAATGGGATGAATTTTCTGGTGTCATCAATATCCTGTTGAAAGGAGTCGACTATAATGGACAAAAATAGCTTTTTAGAAGCACTGCGCAATATATTCAAAAAGGCCCATGTTGCTGATGTAGAAAGTATTATCGAGGTTTATGAAGAGCATTTTGCAGTAGGTTATGAAAGAGGACTTACGGATAGCGAAATCATTAAATCTTTGGGCACTCCAGAGGAAATCTATGCATCTTATGTAGATGCAGGCATTATTACAGATACATTAGGCCAAGATGGTGGTGAAAGTAAATCTGTAAATATGCAAGAAATCTATGCTAGATTTGATGATTACAAAGAACGTTTATTGCCACAATTACCAGGAATGGCTAAAAAAGCATCTAAAACATTGTTATCTATTGGAAGTGCTTTGTCATATATCGTAGGAGTTTTACTATTTATCATTACACCAGCTATCCTATATTTACTTGGAAGCTCATGGCAACCGTTTGAGAATGTAACGGCGTTTCCTGCATTATCATTAGTAACTTTAGTTGCACTTGGTGGTGTAGGTCTCTTTGGGGGCCTTACATGTATCTTTGTTGGTGTTGAACTTCGTGGGGTACGCGAACGTTATTTCAGCAATGTGGATTAAGGAGGACCTATGAAACGAATTATAATTGCTGCCATTCTAACTGTAATCAGTGCTGTAGGGGCAGGTACATCATTTGCTGTAAATGATCTACCAAATTTTGGCGAATGGATGAAAACAAATGAACAACAGTTCAGAAAACCACATAGACATGATGGTCCTAATATGCATATGGATCAACATATGATGGATGGACATAATCAAATGATGCCTCAAGATGGTATGGGGCCTAATAATGGTCAACATATGCAATCAAATGGTCAAATGCCTCCACAAGGTCCAGGACCGCAACAACCTAATGGTAATGCTTCAGAACAAGCACCTAATGGTGAGACACAAGCTCAATAAAATATATAAAACTATTAATATAGATTGAGCCGTATATTTTAAGATATTAATAGATATAGAGTTAGATCTATCTGAGGATATCGTTGTTTTAATCGTATTTGAATATTAGGTAAAGGTGAAAATATGAAAAAACTTTTAATTGCTACAGTATTAACCGCAGCATTTGGGATTGGCGGTGTAACATTTGCTTCTACTAATGACATACAAAATAATAATGAGCCAATCAAGATGAACTTGTTAGTAGAACGAAATCATGATGATGCAAACAATTTCCAAGATAAAAAATGTGATATGCTACTAGAAAATCAAAATAACCAAATGCATAGACAAGATCGAATGGAGCATATGCCAATGAATCATCACGTTGATAATATGCATCGAAAAGATAACGATCAATCTATGAGACCAGAAGGTGAAAACCATCAAATGAGACAACAATGTAATAATCATCAAATGCCGCCGCAAGGTCAACCTGGCCAAATGCATCAAGGTGAGCAACCAAATGGTAATGCACCTCAACCACCTGTGGAACAAGGTGCACCACAGACTACTCAAAATCAATAGTATTCTATTGATTCTTTTCTCTCACAACACTTTCAGAGTGCGTGGTCGTGAAAGTGCATTCATGGCCACCATAGAGCCACACACTCTATGTGATACATTCGTATCAGAATCTCTCTCTTACACACAATAACTACACACAAACAAAAAGAGCTCCTCAGTGAAGGAGCTCTTTTTGTATCTGTTTATAATTTTATTTGATGTGTTTAGAACCACGTTCTGTCATAGCTACGCCATCTTTACAAAGAGGGCATTCTTCAGGTTTGTATGTAGGAACTTCAAGGTTAAGTAATGCTTGTACTTTTTCATGAGGTACGCCGAATTCTGCTTTACCGCCAGAACGGTTAACAAGAAGGCCTACACCTACGATTTCACCACCGGATTGGTTTACAACATTTACTACTTCTTGTACAGAACCACCAGTTGTTACGATGTCTTCAACGATAAGCACGCGTGTGCCTGGCTCAATTTTGAAACCGCGACGTAAAGTCATAACACCTTTTTCGCGTTCTGTGAAGATAGCACGTGTGCCAAGAGCTTTACCCACTTCGTGAGCAAGTAAGATACCACCAGTCATAGGTCCAATAACGAGTTCTACATTTTGATCATGGAAGCGTTCAGCTAATTCTTTACAAAGAGTTTCAGTGTATTTAGGATGTTGCAATACATTGAATTTTTCAACGTACATTGGGCTGTGGAGTCCAGATGTCAAAAGGAAGTGACCTTCTAAAATAGCTTGAGTGTCGATCAATAATTGTTTTACTTCTTGTTCTGTCATCATTTGGATACATTCTCCATTTCTTCAATAATTAAACGAACTGCTTCACGAGGATTTTCAGCCTGTGTAATAGGGCGGCCAATAACGAGGCGAGATGCGCCATCTTGTAATGCACTAGCAGGTGTAGCAATACGTTTTTGGTCGTCGGTTGCTGCAAAGGATGGGCGAATACCAGGTGTTACGATGAGGAAATCATCACCACATGCTTCGCGGATCATCTTAGCTTCTAAGGCGGAACATACAACGCCATCCATGCCACATTCTTTAGCCAGCTTTGCTAAACGAATAACTTGGTCAGAAATAGGTAGTTGCCCACCAGTAGATGTCCAAGCTTCATCATCAAAGCTAGTTAACACAGTAATTGCCAACAATTTAGTTCTTTCAACACCTAATTGTTCAGCTGTTTCGCGAGCTGCTTTTACAGCGGCTTTCATCATAACAGGACCACCTTGACCATGCATGGTGATCAAGTTAGCACCTAAACGTGTTAGGGAAGATACGCCATGTGCCACTGTATTAGGAATATCATGCAATTTCAAATCAAGAAATACTTGTTTGTTTTGCTCTTGTAAATAGCGAACTGTTTGCTCTCCTTCGGCGTAGAATAGCTCCATGCCGACCTTGTAAAAGCTAACCGCATCACCAAGGGATGTTACGATTTCTTTCATCGCATCCATAGTGGATACATCAAGGGCAACGATTAATCTGTCATCTGCCATCTTGCAACCTCCATACTACATATATATCTAAATAATTTTCACATACAGAGGGCCCATCTGTCAATTAAATTTGATGTGAAAGAGGTGACTATTAGTCACCCTTGAATAGTAGATTATAGACTGTTTCATGCTATAATAAATGGAGAAAATGAATATAATTCTTATATATAAATTTTGAAACATATAGATTTGAAAGGAGTCCTATGTTAGATTTTGTTGCATTAGACTTTGAAACAGCTAATAAATTTAAAAATAGTGCGTGCTCCTTGGCGGTTATTACCGTAAAGGACGGACAGATTACCAAAAAGGCATACAGCCTTATTAAACCACCATTTATGAGCTTCGATGATGAATGTATTGAAATTCATGGCATTCAACCAAAGGATGTTATCCACGAGAAAACATTTGATCAATTGTGGAATGCTATCTACGAAAATCACTTAAAAGGGAATATCATGGTAGCTCACAATGCAAAATTCGATATGAATGTATTACGTGCTACACTGGATTACTATAAAATCCCTTGGCCAGATCTTGATTATGCATGTACGGTGAAACTTTCACGTGCAGTATGGCCAGATTTAGTAAACCATAAGCTAAATACAATGGCTGCATACATCGGAGTCGAGTTTAAACATCACTATGCATTAGATGATGCGGAAACATGTGCTAAGGTTGTATTAGAGGCGGCTAAGGCTAAGGGCGTTAATAGCTTGCCAGATTTATTGAAGGCTACAGGTGTACCACTAGAACCATTTATTGATGACAAAAATCGCGCTGCTCAAGAGGCTTTACATAAAGAACCTGAGCCAGAGCAAATGTCATTTTTTTAGTAAGGAGAGACACTATGTTAGGTAAAGAATTATTATCCTATGTGGACCACACACTATTGCGTCCCACAGCTACATGGGATGATATTAAAGAAATTTGTGACGCTGGCGTAGCCTATAAAACAGCATCTGTATGTATTCCTCCGGATTTTGTGGCTTCTGCCCATGAAGCATATCCAGGTCTCAATGTATGTACTGTTATTGGTTTTCCTTTAGGCTATGAAACGACAGAGGTGAAGGTGGCTGAAACAAAGCAAGCCATTGCAGAAGGGGCCTCTGAAATTGATATGGTCATAAACCTCGGCAATGTAAAACAAGGTAATTTTAATGCCGTTACTGATGAAATTAAAGCCCTTAAAGCAGCCTGCGGAGATAAAATCTTAAAGGTTATCATCGAAACCTGTTATCTAACTAACACTGAAAAGATAGCTCTATGTAAATGTGTTACAGATGGTGGTGCTGACTATATCAAGACATCTACAGGTTTTGGTAGCAGTGGAGCTAGTATTGAAGATATTCAACTCTTTAAGAAACACATCGGTCCTAATGTAAAAATTAAGGCTGCCGGTGGTATTCGTTCTATCTCTGACATGAAAGCCTATATTGCAGAAGGTTGCAGTCGTATCGGGGCCAGTGCAGCAGTAGAACTACTTAAAGATCATTTAGACGAAGAAGTATAATAGAAAACCACCTAGGCCGTGCTTAGGTGGTTTCTTAGAATGGCGGTATAACCATGCGCATGTATGATATTATTCTAAAAAAGCGATCTAATTTACCCTTAACAGATGAGGAAATTCGTTTTGTCATCTCAGGCTATGTAAATGGGGACATCCCTGACTATCAAGTGAGTGCCTTATTGATGACCATTGTATTTAATGGGATGAATGCACGTGAACTCGGCACATTGACCATGGCGATGGCGCAATCGGGGCACATGGTAGATTTGTCCAATATCGATGGTATAACAGTAGATAAGCATAGTACCGGTGGTGTAGGGGACAAGACAACTCTTATCATAGGACCCTTGGTAGCTGCTTGTGGTGGGAAGGTGGCAAAAATGTCTGGCCGTGGTTTAGGGCATACGGGCGGCACTATCGATAAGATGGAATCCATACCAAATCTAAAGGTGTCATTGGACCAAGAGACATTTATTAATCAAGTCAATACCATAGGTCTTGCCGTCATCGGACAATCTGAAGGGCTGGCACCTGCAGACAAGAAGCTATATGCTTTGCGTGATGTAACAGGCACCGTAGATAGTATTCCTCTAATTGCATCCTCTGTAATGAGTAAAAAATTAGCCTCTGGGGCACAAGCCATTTTGCTGGATGTAAAGGTTGGTAGTGGCGCCTTTATGAAAACCATAGACGATGCTCGCGCATTGGCGAAAGCTATGGTAGATATTGGAACGGAAAATGGCCGCTCTGTTAAGGCTGTTTTAACCGATATGGATAGACCATTGGGTCATGCCATTGGTAATGCTTTGGAAATCCGTGAGGTTATTGATACGTTGAAAGGTCATGGCCCAGAGGATTTAACTCATGAATGTGTTATTATGGCAGCTCATATGCTCGTATTAAGCCAAATTTGTGATTATGAAACGGCTCTCAGTCGCGTACAAGAGGCTCTTAATTCGGGAGCAGCTCTTGAACGATTGCGCATGATGATTGATGCTCAAGGTGGAAATAGTCGTGTTCTTGATGATGAAAGTTTACTAGCCATCGGGAAATTCACTTATGATGTTACAGCGCCTCAAGACAGTTACATTACACACATGAATACAGAACAATGTGGGATTGCCTCTGTTATGCTCGGGGCTGGTCGCACTGTTAAGGATGGACCTATTGATTATAGTGCAGGCATAGTAATGCACAAGAAAACCGGTGATGCTGTTAGGGCTGGTGAAAGTATAGCTACTATGTATGCATCTGATGAAAGTTTGCTTGCTAATGCCTGTAAAACTTATTTAGAGGCAATTACTTTTGGTAAAACAGCACCAGTGGTAGTAGATACGATTCTTGATATGGTGGAATAAGGATATCCATATGATAGAAAAGGAAACTGATATGACGGAACAGGAAATTCAAAAGCTTATTGATTGTGCCATAGTAGCGCGTGAGAAAACCTATAGCCCGTATTCTCATTTTGGAGTGGGTGCAGCCCTTCTGTGTGAAGATGGGGCAATCTATGAAGGTTGCAATATAGAAAATGCATCTTATGGTTTAACTAACTGTGCAGAACGAACTGCTATATTTAAAGCCGTATCAGAAGGTCGTACAAAATTTAAGTCCCTCGCCGTAGTTGCTGATACGGAAGGGCCTTGTGCACCATGCGGTGCCTGTCGCCAAGTAATTTCTGAATTTGACATACCACAGATTATCTTGGCTAATCTAAAAGGAAATTATAGAGTTGTTAGTCTTGATGAGTTATTACCATTTAGATTTGGTGCGGACAGCTTATAGTAAAAAAGAGACCACGGATGTGGTCTCTTTTTTGTTATACCTTAGAATGCAGGAACAACTGCACCTTTGTATTTTTCTTCAATGAATTTTTTGATTTCAGGGCTATGAAGAGCTTCCATCAATTTTTTGATGCGAGGATCGCTTTCATTGCCTTTAAGTACAGTTACGATATTTACGTAAGGGGAATCTTTAGATTCGATTGCCAATGCATCTTTACTAGGGTTAAGACCTGCATTTAATGCATAGTTTGTGTTGATAGCTGCTAAAGCTACATCGTCAAGAGAACGAGGTATTTGAGCTGCTTCTAATTCAACAAATTGGTAACCATTAGGGTTGGAAGTGATATCTTGAATTGTAGACAAGATATTGCTGGAGTCTTTCAATGTGATAAGACCTTCTTTTTGCAATAACAATAATGCACGACCACCGTTTGTAGGGTCGTTAGGGATAGCGATTTTAGCGCCTTTAGGAAGATCTTTTAAATCTTTAATTTGATGGGAGTATAAGCCCATTGGCTCAAGGTGAACACCACCAGCGGATACTAGTGGAAGGTTGTGAGCTTTTGCGAATTCATCCATGTAAGGTACATGTTGGAAGAAGTTTGCATCGATTTCTTTATCACCCAAAGCAATGTTTGGTGTGTTGTAATCAGTGAATTCAGTGATTTGTAAATCAATACCATCTTTTGCCAAGACAGGTTTAACTTGTTCCAAAATTTCTGCGTGAGGTACTGCTGTAGCACCGATTTTTAATACTTGTTTGCCGTTGTTAGCAGCTTGTTTGTTATTGTCATTACCGCAACCAGCGATCAATAAAGCACCGCCAAGGATTACAGTAGCTGCTAATGCTAAAAATTTTCTCATTAGACACACTCCTTTTACAATCATTTCATATAAAATATTACATTTATAGTACTAAATTATTTCCTATCTATCAAGAAGGAATTGTTACGAGTTCTCCATAGCTTAAAGTTATACCAAAAAGAGATTTCCAAACTAGTATCTATAAATAGTTGATAGTGTTTGGAAATCTCTCTTTATTTTATGTAATTTTATTTATTGTATTTAATGTATGTATTGGTAAACACTTATTTGCTAATAATTGAATCTATGGTTCAACCTTATTTACCTATGATAAGTCCAATGGACCACATGATTTGGTAAATCATTGCAGCCCCTGCAGTTGTACCCATAGCTTTGTCGAGTAGGAACTCATCTGTTTTAGTACTTAAGGTATGTACTGTTTTGAAAGCTAGTGGTACTGCGAGAAAGGCGAAGAGGGAGAACCATGTCATGTGACCTACGATGATCCATGCAAGAATCCAAATGAAATTGAATAGGTAAGTGATGCTCATCAAACTGAGGGCACGTTCACGACCCAATACGATTGGTAATGTACGACGACCGTGGCTTTCATCATTTCGAATATCACGAATGTTATTAGTAAGCATAATGGAGCCTACTAGCAATGTAGATGGAATAGCAGGGATTAATAATGCTAAAGATAAGTCTCGCGTCCATGCATAGCCTGTAATGAGGACGATGGCAAAACCCATAGCGATACCAGAGGAAATTTCACCAAATGGTGTGCGAGAAATCGGTTTTGGCCCACCAGAGTAGAGAAAACTGATGAGAATGCAAAGAAAACCAGCTGGAATATAGTACCAAGTAATGGTTGCCGATAGATAAAGACCGATGATAATAGGTACCACCATGAGTACCTTAATCATGGTAACGATGAGCTCTGGTGTAATGGCACCACGGGTGATAGAACCAGCATTGCCGACCTTCTGCCCCGCATCGAGACCAGATTTAAAATCTTTATATTCATTCCATAAGTTAGCAACAATTTGAGCTGTTACAACAGCTAAAAATATTAAAATCGTATGGAAAATAGCGAGACCTGTACCCTTTACGGCACCAAATGCGTAATAACTAAAGGATGCACCTAAAATGGTAGGCCCTAAAGCGGCCGCTAATGTACGAGGCCTAGTGAGTGGAATTATTTCTTGTATCATAATAAAAGCACACCAAGTGTGCACTCCTTTCTATTTCTCATACCCTATGTTTACATATCTATTTAAGTATTGTATAGCAGAACTGATAGGTTGTAAATTACACTATACAGTTATACATCTCTATATAGTATAATAATTAATATATGCAGTATAGATTATCTTTTTGAAATCTTATAGATGCAGTACAGGTTATGAATATAATCTGTATACATAGTGTATTGTTAAATCGTGAGGTGTCTTATGAGAGCTCTCAATAAAAAATTGATGACATTGGCTTGTGCGACGTGCTTGACTGTTGGCATCGGTGCAGTGGCATATGCTGATACAGTAGATTTAGGCTATGGTTTATATGGCAGTACGTCTCCTACGGTGAAAGCTGTAGAAGTCATGCGCGTTCCTACGGATGCAAAGCTACGCAATAATGAGCAAAGCCAAATAATTTCAGTGGCAAATAAAGCGGCTGTCGATGCTGTTAATGCTAGTTTGAAATTGCAAGTACCGGTACGAGTTGAGCCTATGAAGGGCGATGTGTTAGATGGATTTTCCGTCTATCAATTACAAGGAACTGACAAACAAGGTCACCATGTAGGGCAGTTAGTTGTTGTAGACTATTCTAAAAATGCTATAGATCAAGTGATTAATATGAATAAAACTATTTTAGAAAAGGTTCCAGACGCAGAAAAAGCTAAAATAAAAAGCTCTATCTCTAAATATGTAGATTCCTACTCTAAAGAGAAGGCTCAACAACAATTACAAGGTTTGAAGGGCAATACGATTGAAGGTGCTAAATTAGCGAAAGATTTGAAGATGCTAAATGACAAGTTACCTGCTCACATTATGGGGGTAGTTGATAAAATGCTTGCTACAGAAAAGAATTTATCTCCTAAAAGTAAAGAAGAGCTCCGTTCTTATGTAGACTTTATGGCAAAACAAGTGAGCCTAGATGCAACTCATGTAGGATATAAACCTGTTCAAACACGTTATGGTACGGCTGTAACAGGCGATTTGCGTGGTGGTCTTAGCTATGATGGTTTTAGAAATTCTTATGCTTTGATTGGTTATGCCGTTCCTACAGATAAAGGTGTATCCTTACAGATTTTATCATCTGATGATTCTAGCTATGATTATTGGGCTAATGAGTTGAATCATATGTATCAAACACAATCTCTCAAGGGAGGTAAATAATATGAAATCTTTGAAAGTATTGGCTTGTGCAGCCTGTTTATTAGGTACTGTATCTGGCGTAGGTTTCGCTAAGGATGTGCAAACTATTGCAGGTTCTATGGTAGTGCCTAACAATGTAAATGTTGTTTCTGCATCTAAAACAAATACACGTGATTTTGTAGAAAAACAATTGAATGAGAATCCTTCAAAATCTTCAATGGCAAATATGATGGCCAAGGAGCTTCTTCAAAACTTTGGCACTACTTTTGACGTATACCAATTAAAAGGTGCTGACAAAACAGGTCAAAAGGATGCGTTAGTAGTAGCTGTAGATGTTAAACAAATAGCGCAAAAAGTAGCTAAAGATAAGGCTAATGACCCTATGTTTGTGGCTGCAATGGCAGCTCTTGATAAAGGCCAAATTGACCCTGTTACAGAACAACTCATGTTAGGTGCTATTAACAAGCAAATTCCCACAACTACAACTGTAGTACCTTTAAATGATCCGAAACGCTATGCTAATCTTAAGACTCGGTCAGGTGAACTGCTTATAAAACCTAGAACGCTTACCGTAGAAAATGCGGAACAAGTACATCCTGTGGCAGGCACTAAATATCAAACTTATGCAGCAAGTTCTCGATTGTTATATGCGGATGGAAATGTACAAACTCCGCTTTATGCAAATGCTGCATTTGTGTTGAAGCCAGGTAAACCGGTACTATACGTAGGTGTAACAACTGATGTACAACGGGATTATTTCAAAACGATATTTGACAATGCCTTCAAATCTATTAAATAATTTGTTATAGATATGCTTTCACGAAGTATGTCATTTACAAGGTAATTACTAATGTGAGTATGGCGGCATTAGAATAATTTATATTATTTTCAATTATATTTTAAAGGAGAATTATTATGAACACAATTCACACAGACAAAGCTCCAGCAGCAGTAGGTCCTTACTCTCAAGCTAAAGTAGTAGGCGGTTTATTATTCGCTTCTGGTCAAATTCCACTCGATCCTGCAACTGGTTCCATTGTTGCAAGCGGTATCGTAGAGCAAACTGAACAAGTATGCAAAAACATTGATGCTGTATTGGCTGCAGCAGGTTCTGACTTCTCTGAAGTTATTAAAACTACTTGTTTCTTGGCTGATATCGCTGACTTCAAAGCATTTAACGAAGTGTATGCTAAATACTTCACTTCTAAACCAGCTCGTTCTTGCGTAGCAGTAAAAGATCTTCCATTGGGTGCTTTGGTAGAAGTGGAAATTATTGCGGAAGTATAAGATGGATTATATTTCCTTATTAAAATCAGAGATGCGTCCTGCCTTCGGGTGCACTGAGCCGATTGCATTGGCTTATGCGGCTGCGAAGGCAGTCTCTGTTTTAGATGAGTTTCCTAACCATATTCACGCACGATGCAGCGCGAATATTATTAAAAATGTAAAATCCGTAGTAATTCCTAACTCTGGTGGGCGAAAGGGCCTTCAAGCGGCTGCTACCCTTGGGGCCATCGTAGGTCATCCTGAGCGTGAACTAGAGGTACTAGAATCTGCTACAGATGAAGATCGTAAATGGCTTGGCACATTGTTGAATGCTAACTTCTGTACGGTCTCACTTGCTGAGGGTGTAGATAATCTTTATATCGAAATCACTGCTGAAACAGATGAACATACAGCGGTGGTTCGCATTGAAAATGACCATACGAATGTAACCTATGTTGCTGTAGATGGTGAGATTGTGTCTGAAACAATCAATGAAATTAAGAAGGTCGCAAAAACAGAATATGCTATGACCTTTGATAGCATTTACGAGTTTTCTAAAACGGCAGATATTTCTGGCATTATTCCTCAAATCAAACAGCAAGTAGAATACAATACAGCTATTTCTCGAGAAGGTTTATCTAATGATTATGGCTCCAATATTGGACAGCTCTTGTTGTTGGATGAAGAAAATCCGTCTCTAGAAACGAAATGTAAGGCTCGTGCAGCAGCTGGATCCGATGCGCGCATGAGTGGGTGTCCATTGCCTGTTGTAATTTGCTCTGGCTCTGGTAACCAAGGCTTAACAGTATCAGTGCCTATCATTACAACTGCTGAGGAACTTGGTAAAAGTGATGATGAACTGTACCGAGCGCTAGTCTTTGCTAACTTGTTAACACTGTACGTTAAATCTGGTATTGGTAAATTGTCCGCCTACTGCGGTGTTGTATCTGCTGGCGTAGTAAGTGTAGCAGGCATAGCCTTCTTGAAAGGTAATAACAAGGATATTATTGAAAATACTCTTGTGAATGGTCTTGCTAGCTTATCCGGTATCGTATGCGATGGCGCGAAACCATCCTGTGCAGGTAAAATTGCTATCTCTCTTGATGGCGCGTTCATGGGCTATAAACAAGCCCGCCTTAATAAGAACTACCAAAAAGGCGATGGCCTTGTAGCATACACCGTTGATGATACCATCCGCAGTATCGGTACTGTGGCTCAAGGTATGAAAGAAACGGACATAGTTATCTTGAATGAAATGCTAAAACACTAATTTAGCTAAAAATATAAGCCCCCGTAAGGGGGCTTTTTTACTGTAATTTTTTAGGATCCTTTAATAGTAATGATGCCCCGAGGCCCATTACGAGGAATGGCACGAGTGTCATCATAGCTACCGGTAAGGAGTAGGTATCTGCTAGGTTACCTACGACAGGAGCGATTACGCCACCGATGGTTTGGCTCACGCCGAGGGTGATACCCGATGCAAAGCCGATACTTTTGGCTAGATATGTTTGACCTAGTACGATAACTGGGCTGTAGCTAATTGCTTTAGCAGCACCAATCATGAGTAGTAGCAAGTATGCTACAGGCATCATGATGAGTGGTGAGAAGGTTGGCACCTCTGTTAATAGGAACATAGCAGGTAACCAAACTAATAGGGATAGTCTGATAATCTTGATAGGACCATATTTATCGCCTAATAGACCACCAATATAGGTCATGAAGATGCCGATACTAAAGAATACGGTTAATGCAAAGCTACCTTGTTCTGGGCTTGTACCGAGCTCGCGAGTCCAGAAAATCGGAATAAACGCATTGATAACGCGGAAGTTTACTGATTGGCTCAAGATAATAACGAACAAGATGCCAAAGTATTTCCAGTAGTTCTTCAGCGGTTTTGCCGCCACTGTTGGATTTTCAGTAGCTACTGCTTGGTCGATAGTACGTGCATGAGCTACGATGCGAGGCATTAGTACGAACAATATAGTAGATATAATAATACCTACTACGGTGAAAGCCGCCAATCCATGTGGGCCCACTGTATAAGCAATGGCACCTGCAAAGAGTGGACCAAAGGCGAAGCCTGAGCTGCCGCCGATAGCAAAGGTGCCCATGGCCTTACCTTTCTTGCCTCCACCGAGACGGTTCATAATCTTTGCGCCTTCAGGATGGAAGATGGAAGAGCCAACGCCCGCTAATGTGGCACAAATGAGGAGGCTTTCATAAGAGGTAACAAAGCCCATCATACCTGTACTACATGCAGATAATAAAACGCCGAAGGCAATGAGCCGCGGTTGATTGATCTTATCTGAAATATAGCCTAGTAAAGGCTGTAATAATGATGATAATGCTGTATTAGCTAAGATGAGAAAACCTGCTTGCTCTAAGCTCAGTCCATAGGTATAAATGAACAGAGGTAAGAGGGCAGGCAACACACTTTGACAGGAGTCGTTGATCATATGACTCACTGTAATGAGATAAGGGTAATATTTTTTCATGATAGTAGCCCCTTGAGTTTATGAGGAGATTATTTTAAATTGTATTTCTTATATTATAACCCAAATAGTTACAAAAATAGTTATAGATACAAAAAAAGCGCTAACCATAGTTAGCGCTTTATATAGTTCAGTTGGCAGAGGAGGAGGGATTTGAACCCCCGCGCCGGTTGCCCGACCTACCGCATTTCGAGTGCGGACCCTTCAGCCTCTTGGGTACTCCTCCGTGCTTTACGGCGCTCTTTAAAGAAGTCTTTCATGATTTGGCTACATTCATCACCAAGCACACCAGATGCTAGTTCAGGTTCATGATTTAAACCTGGGTGAGAAAGCACATTGAATAGCGACTCTACGGCGCCTCCTTTGTAATCACTTGCACCATATACAACGCGATCAATACGACTGTTGATAATGGCTCCAGCGCACATCGGACACGGCTCTATCGTAACATACAGGGTACAACCAGTCAACCGCCAGCGCTTTAGGACATCGCATGCTTCGCGGATTACGAGAACCTCTGCATGAGCCGTTGCATCATGATCGAGTTCACGACGATTGTGATGGCGTGAAACGATGATATTGTCTTTTACAAGAATGGCACCGATCGGAATTTCCCCAAGAGCATAAGCCTTGCGCGCTTCTTCCATAGCGATGGCCATAAAATACTCGTCGCGAGAGCGTTCATCCATATTTTCAATGTCTACAGTAATGTCTTTTGTCATTGGCATACCTCTTCATGTATAATATCTTACATAAAGTCTATCATAGTGTACGCAGTTATGCGAATAGATTATATGGGGGAATTATGGATATTATATGGTATATGTTTGATATGATTGGCACCATTGCCTTTGCCGTATCCGGTGCACTTGTTGGTGTAGCTCGGAAGATGGATATCTTTGGTATGGCCGTGTTGGCGTTGGCTACGGCTATCGGTGGCGGTATTGTACGGGATGTATTGCTCGGCTATTTTCCGCCAAACTCACTGCGAAATGTGGTGTACGTAACGGTTGTCTTAGCCGTAACAGTTATTGTGTTCTTGATTTACAATAGCCGATACCGCAAGCATGCGATGGGTCCTCGTAGTCGGGCTAGTTATTTATTAGCCGATGCATTAGGATTAGCATCATTTACTGTTACAGGCGCCTCTGCAGGTTTTAAACTCTATCCAGAATTGCCTATCTTTATTGTGTTGCTCGGTACAATCACTGCTGTTGGAGGCGGTATTATCCGCGATATGCTAGCACAGCGCATTCCATCTGTTTTGAAAGAGGATGTATATGCATTGCCTAGTATTATTGGCGGCATTGTTTATTATCTTATGGTTACATCTAGCTGGGATAGTATGGCCGTATATGGTGCTTTCACAGTGGTACTCGTTATCCGTTTGTTAGCCATCAAGTACAATTGGAGTCTGCCTAAGGTAGGGAAAACCAAGCCGGTTGCGAAATAATAGTCAAATGATATAATTATACTATTGAGCATATGAACATTTCATAAAAGTGTCAGAAAAAGAGAGTATTATAAAACAGTTAATTTCGCGAGTCGGGAGTACTCGCTACACAGAAGGAGATTTGATTTATGACGAATAAATGGTTGAAAGTAGCACTTATGGCTGCAGCTATCGCTACTGGTACATCTATTAATATTGATGCGGAAACCGTGTTGTACGTACCTCAAGATGATCGCCCTGTAAGCTTACAATATACTGTAGATACAGCTCGCGAAGCAGGTATGACTATATTGACACCACCTCAGAACTTGATTTCTGGTAAGAATTACCAAGGTCAAGCAGATCAAATCATGGCTTGGGTTGAACAAAATGCAGGCCGTGCTGATGTGATGGTATTGAGTACAGATACACTTATTTATGGTGGTCTTGTAGACTCTCGTAAACATAATATTCCACTTTCCACATTGGAAAGCCGTTTAAAACGTATTGAATCCTTAAAAGCTCGTAATAAAAACGTGCGTATTTATGGCTTTGGTACTGTAATGCGTTCTCCACGTGCTAGTGGTGGCGGCACTGAACCAGCTTACTATGCAGAATATGGTCCTACTATCTTCCAAATTGCAGCATTGCAAGATAAATTAGACTCTGGCTCCTTAACACAAGAGGAAACTCAAAAATTGATGAGCTTACAAGCCTCTGTTCCTGTAGAATATTTACAAGACTGGTTTGACCGCCGTCAAAAAAATATGAAAATCAACAAAGAGTTGATCGACGAAACTCGTAGCGGTGTATTCGATTACTTTGCATTGGGCCATGATGATACATCTCAATTGTCCCAATCTGCATTAGAAGGTCGTTACTTAAGTAAATACTCCAAGGACATTCCTGTTGAAAAATACGGTAGCTTCCCTGGTGCTGACCAACTTGGTCTATTGTTGATGGCTCGTTCTCGTACAGATGAAAGTACAGAAAAACCTACATTCTCTGTAATTTACCCACTAGGTGGTGGCGGTAAAACATTGCCAGGTTACGAAGACCAAACCATCGATAAAACAATTGCTCAACACGTTGAGGCCGTAGGTGGCACTATGGTGACACAAGGTAAACCAACTGTGTTGTTAGCAGTAAATACACCACTTACTACAAGTACTGGTGAATCTGAAAGCTTCGAGAACTTCCCGATGATTTCTAATTCTACAAATGCTTTCGTAGATCGAATTCAACAAGCTGTTGATTCTGGTGTAAACGTAAGCGTTGCTGATATTGCTTATAACAATGGTGCGGACAATACATTAGTTTCTGCTATGTACAAACGCGATATGTTATACAAAATCGGTGCGTACAATGGTTGGAATACCGCAAGTAATACGGTAGGCTACGCCATTGCGCAAGGGGTATTGCTCAAAACTATGAGCCCAGAAGGTCACCGCAAAATGTTGACTCAACAATATTTGGATAACTGGGCGTACCAAGCAAATATCCGGAAAGATATTTACCGTATGCAAGATTCCATTCGTACAGATAATGTACGTTACTCTGGCGAGTTGAATGAACGTCTTGAAAGCTACTTAGGTGAACGTATCCAAGACTTCGCTGAAAAATACCTTAAAGTCGACCCTCGTACAGTAAAGGCTACATTCCCTTGGGGCCGTCTATTCGAAACAGATATTACAATCTACGATAAACCTGTAGTACCTCTTGAAAAAGAATTGCGCTTGAAACGTGAAGCAGAAGCGAAAGCTAAAGCTGAGGCAGAAGCTAAGGCTAAGGCTGAGGAAGCAGCTAAGGCTAATGGTCAAGCTGCACCAGCACAACCTGCTCAACCAGTAAAGACAACAGCTGTTCAAATTACATCATCTGTAATTCCAGTAGTTAAACAACCGGCTACAACATCTCAAGGTCCACGCCTTGTGCCAACACCTGCAGTTGTACCTGGTCAATAATGAATAGGGAATGGACATGAAAAAAGCATTTTTACCAGAAATTACATATATGCGTGGCCTCTGTATGCTCGGTGTTATCGGCATTCATGTAGGTTCTTACGCATTACAAAATCCTTTTGTAAATTTAGAACTCATTAGCGTCTTAGAAATTCTATCGCGCTTTGGAGTACCAGCATTTTTCTTCCTCTCTGCATTTGGATTGTTCTACCATACATCTGTAGAGGGACCATTCTCATATAAGGAATTTATGCACCGCCGTATTCAGGTGGTGCTATTTCCATATATTACGTGGTCCATATTTTATTTGCTCTACACGGGACTAACGGCGCATAATCTAGGTAATTTGCATCCGGGACCATTGGCTGTAAATCTATTATTTGGTACGTCTATGTATCATTTATACTTTATGGTTATCCTCTTATGGTTCTACGTGATGATGCCTCTATGGCGAGCTATGGTGAAAGTCATCTTAAAACGTCCTGTATTCTGGATGGTATTACTATTTATCATCCAAGTTGGCATCGATTATGTATCATCTTACATGCTCGGTCGTTGGGTAACAGAACATCTTAGTAATAACCCTGTGTTGAAATATCTCTTTGATATGAGACTTAATTATTGGGTTATCCATTATGTGTGGATATTCTTGTTGGGTGCTGTATGTGCTGAGCGCTATGAAACGGTATGTGAATACATGTGGCGCTATCGTTACTTATTAGGTGTTAGTGCGGTAGGCTCTATTTTATTGATGCTTGGATCCTACTACTATGTCATGGACGTATGGCATTATACAGTGCTTGAAGCAATTTATACAGTTCATCAAATGAGCCCAATGGGTGTTCTCTATACTGGACTGGGAACACTATTTAGTCTGTTCTTATTCCAAACCTTACCAATGAATGCGACTATGGAGTCCACTTGGTCGGAAATAGGGGATAAGTCCTATGGTATTTATTTATCACATCCATTCTGGTTGTTAATTATCTCTGGGGTGATGGCTAAATACAATCTTTTGTATACCGTGGTCAATGTGCTTGCTATGTATGTGATGGCGCTAGGATTGTCCTACTTGACTACAGTAGCATTGAACTATGTACCTAAACCATTACGTAAATGTATATTAGGACACTGATTTGTACGAAACATTCAGCTTGAGCTAAGTGTATATTACTGGACTGCACTGATTTAGGCCGAATTATATATTTAGAAATAGATCCGCTAGGATATAGTTTTTAACTATGGTATCCTAGCGGATTTTTGTATATCTAAGTTATATCTTTCACAAAGTAAAGTGTGAAAATTTGAAAGTAATTGTGATATAATAAGTCCATGATGATTACTACTTGATAGAGTAACGATATAGAAAAAGAGGTGCTCCTATGCAAGAATTAACATATTTTAATGGCGAATTCGTTGAACCAGGTGCCAAAGTTATCAGTATTGATGACCGTGGTTATTTGTTTGGTGACTCTGTATACGAAGTGGTACGTGTTGTAAAAGGCCGTTGCTTCGCATTGTCTTACCATCAAGATCGCTTGTATCGCTCTATGCGTGAAATGGATATTCCAGTAAAAATGACCCCAGATGATTTAACAGAATTGCACGAAATTTTAATCGAGCAAAGTGAAATCAAAGAGGGCTATATTTATTTGCAAATCTCTCGTGGTGTTGCGCCACGCCATCATGCATATGATCGTTCTAAACTAGAACCACAAATGCTCATGTCTATCCGTAATTTGGATATGGATGCAGTTAATAAATTGGGTGAAGGTGTAAAAGCAATCGCATTGCCTGATGAACGTTGGGATCATGTAGATATTAAAACTACTAACTTGATTCCAAATATTTTGGCTCAAACTAAAGCAGAGAAGAAATTTGCTTATACGGCCATTTTATTCCGCGATGGCATCTGTACAGAAGGTGCTACATCTAATGTATTTGCTGTTAAAGATGGTATATTGTATACGCATCCAGCGGATAATCATATCTTAAAAGGTATTACGCGCCAAATGATTTTGACTCGCGTAGCACCATCTCTAGGTATTACTCTTATCGAAAAAGAATTCGATCGCGCCTTTGTAGATGATGCGGACGAATTATTCTTTACCGATACAATTGGTGGTGTCATCCCAATTACTAAGCTAGACAGAAATCCAGTATCTGGTGGTAAACCAGGTGCTATTACACTTCGTCTACGCGAAGCATTAGAAAAATTGATGGAAGAAGGTTTACCTTAATAGGTCATCTACTTTCATAAAATGGTAAATTTTTACCTTAAGAAAGGACATTGTTTTGATTCAACTACAACACATTAGTAAAGTCTATGAAGGCGCTACTCGTGTGGAAGCATTAAAAGATATTAGCCTTGATGTTAAAGAGGGTGAAATCTTTGGCATTATCGGTCAATCTGGGGCCGGTAAATCCACATTGATTCGATGCATCAACATGCTCGAAGCTCCTACATCTGGCTCTGTTATCGTCAATGGTACAGATTTAACAACACTTAGCAAATCCGATTTACGTAAAGCGCGTAAAGATATCGGTATGATTTTCCAACATTTTAACCTATTGTCCTCTCGTACAGTGTATGATAATGTGGCATTCCCGTTGGAATTACAAGGCTTGAGCAAATCTGAAATCAAGGAACGCATTACGCCAATCCTTGATATCGTAGGCCTTACTGAGCGTATGAACAACTATCCATCTCAATTGTCTGGTGGTCAAAAACAACGTGTTGGTATTGCTCGTGCCTTAGCATCTAATCCAAAGGTTCTTCTTTGTGATGAAGCTACATCTGCTCTTGATCCGCAAACAACAGAATCCATTTTGAAATTGTTGAAAGATATCAACGAAAAAATGGGCCTTACTATCGTTCTCATCACTCATGAAATGCACGTAATCCGTGAAATTTGTGATCGTGTAGCGGTTATCGAAGGTGGCGTAATCCTCGAGGAAGGTAGCACTGTTGAAGTATTTACACATCCTCGTGAAAATACCACAAAAGAATTCATTAGCTCTGTAGTGAGTGAAAACTTACCGCCAGAAGCGTTAGAACATTTGGAATTACATGATCAATGGATTGCCGGTACAGCCCCATTAGTACGCCTTAAATTTACAGGCCAATCTACAGATGAACCTGTAGTGGCAGGTCTCGTACGACGCTTTAACCTCGATGTAAGTATCCTCTTTGGTGGCATCGACTATATCCAAAATACATGCGTTGGTCGTCTTATCGTTATCTTGAATGGTGACCCAGAAAATGCGCAAGAGGGCTTAGACTACATCAAAACATTACCAATTGAAAGCGAGGTGATCGGTTATGTCAGAGCAAATCATTAATCTTCTCATAACTGGTACCCTTGATACATTGCAAATGACCATCATCTCTACGGTCATGGCTATGTTACTTGGTATTCCTCTCGGTGTTGTGTTGGTAGTAACATCTAAAGGCCATATCTTAGAAAATGTAGCGCTTAATAAGGTGCTAGGAGCTATCGTCAATGCAACACGTTCCGTACCATTTATCATCTTGATGGTAGCTATCATTCCATTTACGCGTATGGTAGTAGGTACATCTATTGGTACAACTGCAGCTTGCGTGCCGTTAACAATTGCAGCGATTCCATTCTTGGCGCGCCTTGTAGAAACATCCATTAAAGATATTAACTTTGGTGTTATTGAGGCGGCTCAATCCATGGGTGCAAGCCCGCTCCAAATTATTTGGAAAGTTTTATTACCTGAAGCATTGCCTACCATTATCGATAATGTAACGGTTCTTATCGTTAACCTCATCGGTTACTCTGCAATGGCTGGTGCTATCGGCGGCGGTGGCCTTGGTGATATTGCTATCCGATATGGTTACCAACGTTTCCAAGCTGATATTATGATTGCTACCATTATCATCTTGATCATTTTGGTACAATTAGTACAAATGGTTGGTGATGCATGGTCTAAAGCGATGAATAAGAAGTAGGAGGATCCTATGAGTATCAATGAAAAATTGAGAAGTTCACAAAACGATGAGTTATTCACCGCTATTTTAACGCTTGAAAACACAGAGGAATGCTATGCATTCTTTGAAGATATTTGTACGATTAATGAATTAAAAGCTTTATCTCAACGCTTGCAAGTAGCAAAAATGTTACGAGCAGGGGATAGCTATGAAAAAATCGTAGAAGAAACAGGTGCGAGCACGGCTACCATTAGTCGTGTCAAAAGATGCTTAGTCTATGGTGCTGATGGATACACATTAGCTCTAGATCGACTAGGTGCAAAATAAAATAAACTAGCATGACAACGGTGGTCTTTTGGCGACCGTTGATGTGCTATCTACAGGAGGTTTATATGGAGTGGCTTATT
>OGEJ01000265.1_pt1 | contig 25654 bp, 16 predicted proteins | sample 1570701 | NCBI WGS metagenome assembly OGEJ01 (sample SAMEA2582140, study PRJEB24529) | metagenome | biome: Human gut stool | place: China | collected 2011
ACTTACGTAACCTTACTGGTAAAGCTGCTCGTATTCGCGAAAAACGCTAATGTTCTTAAAAGGCTGCCGTTGGCAGCCTTTTATTTTTGCTAAAATATAGATATAAATATATTCATACAAGATATATAGAAAGGAGACATTATGGCAGATTCACCTATCGTACATTGGTTCCCTGGGCATATGGCGAAAGCGACGCGCATGATAACGGAGTACATCAAAAAGGTAGACGTTGTTATCGAGTTATTAGATGCGCGTATTCCTCGCTCTAGTGCGAACCCTGTCATCCTAGAGTTAGTTGGTCAAAAACCGCATATTGTACTGTTAAATAAGGTAGATTTAGCAGATCCAAAAGCAACGAAGGAATGGACAGAATTCTTTACGCAACAAGGCATTACTGTATTAGCCATCGATTCCAAGTCTGGTAAGGGTAATAAGAAATTAGTATCTACTGTAGAACGTCTCAGTAAACCTATCATTGATCGTTGGGTAGCAAAGGGAATACGCAGTCGTTCTATACGTACCATTATCTTAGGCATTCCTAATGTAGGAAAATCTACATTGATTAATTCCTTGGCTGGTTCTGCAGCAACCCGTACGGCTAACAAGGCAGGTCACACGCGTGGTCAACAATGGGTTAAAATCGGTAAGAATATGGAATTGCTCGATACGCCAGGCGTATTATGGCCTAAATTAGAGGACCAACGGGCTGCCGCACGTCTTGCTATGACAGGTGCTATCTCTGATGATGTGTACGATTTAGAGCATGTAATTAAGCAATTGTTAAACCATCTATTGACGAATACACCAAATATCTTGGTAGAACGTTATAAATTAAAAGAAGAAGAGATGGCCGATGTGGATACAATTCTTGAAAGCATTGGCCGTCGTCGAGGCTGCCTTGTAAGCGGTGGTGTTGTTGACCTTGATAAGGCGCGCCGCATTATTTTACAAGACTATCGCAATACAAAGCTTGGTACAATTACACTAGACCAAGTTAATGAAGAACCGTATTATCCAGAAGATGGTGAGGAAACATATCATGGATAAGGATGTCTTCACTAAGTTAAAGGTAGCTGATATTAAGGCCCTTTTTGAAACGGAACAAGCTTTGGAAATTTTACCATTAGCACAAGAAGATACTCGTACCTCCGTTCAAAAATTGGCAGCCTCTTATATTAAACGTCAAGAAAAAGAGCTAAAAGAACAACAACGTTTGATGGGCATGTACGACTATGAAGGCATGTTCTATGATGAAGGGCTATATCATGTGGCTGGTGTCGATGAGGTGGGGCGTGGTCCTATTGCAGGTCCTGTTACGGTGGCTGCCGTTATTTTACCGCCTATGACATTAATTCCAGGCCTTAATGATTCTAAAAAGCTAACCGAAGAAAAACGTGAAGCATTGTATGATATCATTATGGATGAAGCTGTAGCGGTCAGCTGTATCTCTTATGGTCCAGAAAAAATTGATGAGCTTAATATTTATGAGGCCACACGTCAAGCGATGTATGAGGCTGTTCGCACTCTTGATGTATCTGCAGAGGCTGTCGTAGCTGATGCCATGAAATTACCTGATTTATCGATACCTGTTGAATCTATCATCAAGGGTGATAGTAAAAGTGCAAATATTGCAGCGGCATCCATTATTGCAAAGGTTACGCGGGATCGATATATGAAGAGCCTCGATGAAGAGTATCCTGGTTATGGTTTTGGCATACATAAGGGATATTATACAGAACTCCACAAAGAGGCTGTTGAGCAGCAAGGTGTGACACCATTGCATAGAAAGAGTTTTGAACCGATTAAGTCAATTGTTGGATGGCATCGAGAAGAAAAATAAATATATAGATTACTCTATTGTGAAATAAAAATGAAAAATCTATAGAAAAGAGGTTCCTATTGGTCACCTAGGTGACTATTAGGAACCTCTTTTCTATTTACATTCATGGTCAGACCGTCATATGTTGTATATATAAGTATTCGAAAGCATCTATATACATAAGGAGGTAATCATGAATACGATGAATTGTGAACAAAATTGTAACCTATTAGATGCAAAAGCTCTTGGTAATTGGGGAGAAGATATTGCTCGACAGTATATTGAGCAACAAGGATTGAAAATTGTAACGACCAATTACAAAACAAAGGTAGGTGAAATTGATATTATCGCCAAAAATGGGCTGACCTATCATTTTATTGAAATCAAGGCGCGTCGTGGTGTCACCCATGGATTGCCACGGGAGGCCGTTTCAAAACGTAAACAAAAGCATATTAAGCAGGCAGCTATGTATTTTATACGGGATTTGCGGGCCCAGAATCGAAAATGGAAGGAACTATCCTTTGATGTAGTTGAGGTATATGTACATGAGGATTTTAAGGCTACTGTACACTATATGCCTCAGTGTTTCATGTAGGAGGTCCATTATGTATGCAAAGGTCTATGGTGCTACCATAGATGGTTTAGATGGCGTCGTTGTAACAGTAGAGGTGGACATATCTCAAGGGCTACCTGTCTTTGACATTGTGGGACTCCCAAATCAAGCTGTAAAAGAATCGAGAGAACGCGTACGGGCAGCCATTAAAAATAGTGGATTTGATTTTCCTATGCGTCGTATTGTTGTTAATCTAGGGCCTGCAGAGGTCAGAAAAAGTAGTTCCGGATTAGATTTGCCCATAGCCATAGGCGTATTAGCCGCATCAGGTCAAATTAGGCTACGCAAACCTAAATTAACAAAATTATTACAATCAACCCTGTTTATAGGCGAATTATCCTTAGATGGCAGTCTAAAAAAGACACAAGGCATTCTTAGTATGGCTATGAAAGCATTTGATGACAAGATTCTTACGATCTTTACAAGTTTGGATAATGTATCATTGTTGCACAATATAGAAGCAATTACATCCTATGGTGCACATACATTGGCCGATATTGTGAAACTTGTAATACGACCGGATGAATATCGTGTAGACACTGTTGATGACGATTGTAATGACGCGGTCAACAGCCTCATTGATTACAAGGATGTGCAAGGTCAAGAACTAGGAAAACGAGCCATGGTTATTGCTGCTGCTGGTGTTCACCACGTGATGATGATAGGTCCGCCTGGATCTGGTAAAACTATGTTGGCAGAACGATTACCAACCATTTTACCACCCCTAAGTTGGGAGGAGCGGCTAGAAACAACACGCATTCATGATGTGGTAGGGTTGCTCGAAAAGAATACGCTGATTGCTAAACGGCCTTTTAGATGTCCTCACCATACAGCAACCTTGGCGAGCATCATAGGGGGCGGTAGTAATGCAAAACCGGGAGAAATTACATTAGCCCATAAAGGGGTGCTATTTATTGATGAAGCACCAGAATTTCCGCGCTATGTATTAGATGCGTTACGGCAACCATTAGAATCTCATATGATTACTGTGAATCGGTTACAAAATAGTTATGACTATCCAGCAGATTTTATATGTATACTCGCGGCTAATCCATGTCCTTGTGGATATTATGGGGACCCTCATAAGGAGTGTGTTTGTAGCTCTACAGAATTAGAAAGATATCAGCATAAAATATCTGGACCTATATTGGACCGCATAGATCTATTCATCCTTGTAGAGAGACCTAGTTTTAACGACATGTTATGTATGGATTCTGATTCTATGAGCAGTGCAGATATGAAACAACTCGTGGAGCAAGGGCGCCAGATGCAATTAGAACGTTTCCACGACCAACCATTTAAGTCAAATGGTGCTTTGCCACATGGCGCTATTCGTGAACTTTGTAATATACGAGATGATTGCTGGGGCTTGTTAGGAGACGTATATGAACGATTTCATTTTACAGGGCGTAGCTTTGATCGATTGCTGAAGGTGAGTCGAACCATTGCAGATTTAGATGGGTCCTTATATATAGAAAACGAACATATTTCAGAAGCGATGATGTATCGGCACATTCCATATCATGTGTCGAGGATAGGAGTTCATGATGGAGCAACAGTATGAAAGTAATTTTTATATTGCCGCCATGCAGAGTATTTCTTCACTAGGAGCGGCTACGATACGTGATTTAGTCGAAAAGTTTGGAAATCCTTATGAGGCATGGTGTGCTTTACAAAATCGTAAGAACCTAACGACAATACTAGGCATTCCGTCCACAAAATATAGGCAAATCGAGAAAGAGGCGACCGACGAACGATTACGGACTATCTATAAGGCTCTTAAGAACTGGCATATAGAATATATTACGTACCTTGACGTATTATTCCCTGGGCATTTACAAGAGATATACAATCCGCCAGCCGTCATATTTGTGAGAGGAAATGTATCGTTGTTAGATGATGAAACGATGAAAATTGCCATGGTAGGAGCTCGAAAATGTTCCGATTATGGTCGTAATGTGGCACTGCGGATAGGTAAGGAACTAGCTGCTTATAATGTAGCCATAGTCAGTGGTGGTGCGAGGGGGATAGATAGTCATAGCCATGAAGGTGCTTTAGCAGCAAATGGACAAGTGATCGTTGTTATGGGATGCGGTTTAGATATTGTATATCCGCCGGAGAATAAACGGTTATTTGATGCCGTTCTTAAGAACAATGGTTTATTAGTATCAGAATATCCTCCCGGTACACCGCCGTCAGGAGTCCATTTTCCCGCAAGGAATCGCATTATTAGTGGGCTTTCACAAATCATCATCGTAGTAGAGGCCAAGGCGAGCAGTGGGTCTCTGATAACGGCTGATATGGCCGCCAATGAAGGCCGTGAAATCTATGTGGTGCCTGGCAGTATTTTAAGCAATGTAGCGGAGGGCAATCACTGGCTCATGCGCCAAGGGGCTAATATATTGACGAAAGCACAAGATATAATCGAGGATTATGAGTTAAAGCTCCGTGTAGTTGATACGCAAGGGTCCGATGTGTTAAGCTTTAAGGTGGAATGGGAGGTCGTGTTGAGTACAATTCCTACCGATCAATGTATTAGTGTAGGCGATTTAATCAAGAAAACACACATTCCATTACAACGATTACAAAGTATTTTATTAGACCTTGAAATGAAACATATGATTGAGAAGGTTCATTCTAAGGGCTATATTAACATAATCGGGAGTGATGCACTTGTCCATTAAACGATCTATCGTTATTGGGGAACCGAAAGAACCAAAACAAGAAACAAAAAAGAAAAAGACTACGATTAATAAAAAGGTAGCAAAAGAAGCGTTGACACCAGTTGGTATTGTACGCGACAAATCGATTGTTGCTACATCGATGCCACCAGAGCAACGAAAACCTCGCGTATATAATCCGGATGGTAAAATCCTTGTCATTGTGGAATCACCGGCTAAATCTAAGACTATCGAGAAATTTTTAGGCCCTAATTATATTGTGAAAGCCAGTATGGGCCATCTTCGGGATTTGCCTAAATCTCAAATGGGTATCGACATTGATCATGACTTTACCCCACGATATAGTAATCTGGTAGCACGTAAAAAGGTGATTGATGATTTGGTGGCCCATGCCGATGAAAGTAGCGCCGTATTGCTCGCAACTGACCCGGACCGCGAAGGGGAAGCTATTTCCTGGCATTTAGCCTACATTCTAAACGTAGATATCACATCTAATTGTCGTATTACTTTTAATGAAATTACGAAAACTGCTGTTGCAGAGGCCTTAGAGCATCCACGTACTGTGGATATGAACATGGTTGACGCACAGCAAGCACGTCGTGTACTAGACCGCATTGTAGGGTATAAATTAAGCCCTCTATTATGGAAAAAGGTTTGCAAAGGTTTGAGCGCTGGTCGTGTTCAATCCGTAGCTGTACGTCTCATTTGTGAACGAGAACGTGAAATACAAGCTTTTGTACCTCAAGAATATTGGTCTATTGAAGGGCAATTTAAGACAAAAACTAATGAAGAGTTTACCGCTGAATTAACTCATGTAAAGGGCGACAAACTAGATATTACGTGTGAAGCAGATGCCGTAGCAATCCAAAAGGCTATTGCAGATCATACGGCTACTGTTACATCTGTTAAGAAAAGTAAACGAAGCCGGAAACCAGCTCCGCCTTTCACCACATCTACATTGCAACAAGATGGTGTTCGTAAGCTCAATTTTGGGGCAAAACGGACCATGATGATTGCTCAACATTTATATGAAGGTTTGGAAATTGGTTCTTATGGACATGTAGGTTTAATTACCTATATGCGTACCGACTCTACACGTATATCCAAAGATATGCAGGAACAGGCACGAGACTATATTAAGAGAACCTATGGCGATGACTATTGCCCTGCTAAACCGAATGTATATGGTAAGAAGGAATCAGCTCAAGATGCGCATGAAGCCATTCGTCCTACATCTCTTGAATTGACACCTAAAATGGTAGAACCATTTGTAAATCGCGATGAACTAAAGTTATATACACTGATTTGGAATCGTTTTATGGCTAGCCAAATGGCACCACAACAAAATGAGTCCACTACCATTGAACTAGATATTGATGATACTTATACATTTAAGGCAACTGGTTCTCGTGTGTTATTTCCTGGATTTAGTGCAGTCTATGAAGATAGTAAGAAAGAAGATACGCCACAATTACCAGCGTTGAAGAAATCTGATGTGGTGGAAACTGTATTTATCGACCCAGAACAACATTTTACGCAACCGCCTGCTAGATATTCTGAAGCAAGCCTTATCAAAACATTGGAAGAATTAGGCATTGGTCGCCCAAGTACATATGCGCCAATTATAGATACTATCGTTAGCCGTAACTATGTAGAAACAAATAATAAACAATTCATACCTACAGAACTCGGCTTTGTAGTAGTAGACTTTTTAGTGGACTATTTTGAAAAAATTATCAACACTGGGTTTACTGCAGAACTTGAAGAGGAGCTTGATGCCATCGCTAATGGTAAGGATACGTATGTGAAGGTATTGACTGATTTTTACAATATATTTAAGCAAGAATTGGATGATGCTAGCGATGTAGACAAAATTCAAATCGCATCTATGGAAAGTGATGAAACCTGTGAGCTTTGTGGTCATCCTATGGTCTATAAATTCGGTCGCTATGGTAAATTCTTAGCATGTTCTAACTTCCCAGAATGCAAGAACACTAAACCGATTACGGTTGGTACCGGTGTTGCTTGTCCTAAATGCGGTGAAGGGGAAATCGTAGAACGGAAATCTAAGCGTGGTCGTATCTTCTATGGTTGTAATCGTTATCCACAATGCGATTTTACGTTATGGGATAAGCCTACTCATGAGTTCTGCGATACATGTGGCAGCATTATCGTTGAAAAATCATATAAAAATGGTACGACGAAAAAATTCTGCTCCAATGAAACATGTCCAACTAGACCACCTAAGAAAACGAGAAAGAAAAAGTCTGATGATTCAGTAAAGAAAGAAGAGGATACAAAGAGTGAGTGAAAATAGAGTTACTGTTGTAGGGGCTGGCTTAGCTGGTTCTGAAGCAGCGTGGCAACTTGCCAATCGTGGTGTTGCTGTCGATTTATATGAAATGCGTCCTGTAAAGAGTTCTCCGGCTCATCAAACGGATCAATTTGCTGAACTAGTTTGTAGCAATTCTTTGCGCGCTGGTAATATAGAGAATGCTGTTGGTCTACTAAAGGAAGAAATGCGTCGATTAGGCTCGTTAATTATGGAATGTGCAGATGCAACAGCTGTACCTGCTGGTGGTGCCTTAGCGGTTGACCGTCATCTATTCAGTGCTATGGTAACTGATAAGATAAAAAGTCACCCTAATATTACAGTGCATCTTGAAGAGGTGACATCTATCCCTACAGAAGGAACCGTTATCTTTGCTTCTGGTCCATTAACATCTGAAACACTAGGTGATGCCATTAGAGAATTAACCGGTAATACGGGTTTTTATTTCTATGATGCAGCGGCCCCTATTGTGACCGCAGAGTCTCTTAACTATGATAAGGTGTTTGCTGCGTCTCGCTACGATAAAGGCGATGCAGATTATCTTAATTGCCCTATGAATGAAGAAGAGTATAAACACTTCTGGCACGAATTGACCCATGCTGAGGCCGTACAGCCTAAGGATTTTGAAAAGGAAATCTATTTTGAAGGTTGTATGCCTGTGGAAATCATGGCGTCCCGTGGTGAAGATACATTGCGCTATGGTCCATTGAAACCAGTAGGCTTAGTGGATAAGCGTACCAATGAAGAATCCTATGCGGTAGTGCAATTGCGTAAGGAAAATAAAGACGGCACTATGTTTAACCTCGTAGGGTTCCAAACTCATTTAAAATGGGGCGAACAAAAACGCGTGTTTGGATTAATTCCTGGCCTTGAAAATGCAGAATTTATTCGGTATGGTGTGATGCATCGTAATACGTATATCAATTCTCCAGAATTGCTCAATCATGCATTCCAATTAAAGTCTGATCATCGACTATTCTTTGCTGGTCAAATGACAGGTGTAGAAGGGTATCTTGAATCAGCCGCATCAGGGCTCATGGTAGGGTTACAGGTAAAACGATACCTTGATGATAATGCATTTATCAACTTCCCTAAAACGACGGCTATCGGATCATTGAGCCACTATATATCTTCCTATGAAGGATCTAATTTCCAACCTATGAATGTTAATTTTGGTATTATGGAATCATGGCCTCAACGGATTCGTAAGAAAAAAGAGAAAAATGCTCTCATTGCCAATCGTGCATTAGAAGAACTTGACGCATTAAAGGCACAAGAACAACTGTAAATGATGCTTGTCGCTCATGGTCTATTGTTAGAATAATTGAATAGATATAAAAAAATCCTTCATTCATGGATGTTGTGTATCCGTGAATGAAGGATTTTATTATTTACGTTTCTTTTGTTTTTGTGGTGCTTCTGGTACTGTTTCAGCCACATCTTGTTGCTTTTTATCTAGATAACCAAAGTAGATAAATAAACAGATACCTACAATCATAACAATGAGGCTCGTCATCTGTGCTGATTTAAGTCCCATTGTGAGGTTTACATAATCACCGCGTAAGAATTCTAAGCAGAATCGCGCTGCGGAATACAAGATAGCGTATAGAACGAACACTTGTCCTTTAGCATGTTTGAATGAGCTAAAGAGTAGTAAGATTACGAAGATTAGAATATCGATTTGGCCTTCCCAAATTTCAGCTGGCCATAATGGCTGATTACCATAGGTGCGGTATGCAAGAGTGCTTTCAGGATAGAGAATACCAAAATTTCCACCTGTAGGATGACCAAAAGCATCGCCGTTAAACAGGTTAGCCATACGCCCAACCGATTGAGCTAAAATGAGGGCTGGCGCAAAAATATCGGCAAAGGCCCAGAAATCGATATTATGTTTTCTTAGATACCAATAACCGGCTAATGTACCGAGTACGACGCCTCCTTGAATGGCCATGCCGCCTTGCCATACGAAAGGAATTTCGAGGAGATGATTACCATAGTAATGCCAATCGAAGAAAAATACATCCCATAAGCGGGCGCCGATAAGACCTGCTATAGCGACTGTAATAGAGAAATCAACAATGTGCTCGTGCCACCCACGACCGTCTTTTTTGAGTAAGAAATAGGCTACCGAGGCACCGCTAATGATGGCTAGTGCTAACATGACACCGTAGGCCCTAATCGGGAAATTGCCTATGAAAAATAGATATTGATGCATATGAACTCCTTTATGAATAAACGTTCATGCTTTTATAAGCATAGAAATTATAAGTGTCGATATATGTATGATATAATATAGGAATTGTTATGTAAACAAAAGCTAGTCAGCATAAATTATAGGAGACATACATGTTACGTAAATTTGCTATGGTCACTACCTTGGCAGCCGCTGTATTATCTAGTATTTCTGGTAATACTGTACAGGCTGAAGTGTTGGTGCCATTACAACAATATTTAAATACGACCAACCGTAATTATGAGGCCAATCAATATAAGACATCTTATACAATCTATGTACCACAGCTAGAACTGAATGGTACAACCATTACGATGAATCCTAAAGCCGTTGGAGAGCCCGTTAAATTGCCGATTACCAAGCGGGATGGTGCCGAGTATGTTGATGTAGAAAATGCAACACCGTTGATAGGCGTCACCTATACGAAGGATGGTGACCACGTTCAATTGACCGCTGCACCAGAGACGATGCAAGTATTGCAAAATAAACCTGTCCAAGGGCCTCTATCTTGGGCCTTTGACCCATGGCCTAACCAAGATACTCCGTATGCAAAAAAATTGAATGTCAGCGGAGATAACATCATTTCTCCAAGTTGGTTCAAATTGCATAGCCTTGGCTTAGAATCTAGCCCTACTATTAATATCGACTATGTGAAAGCATACAAGGCCAACGGATATCATGTGTGGCCGCTTATTACAAATCGTTTTGATCCAGATTTTACGAGTGGTATCTTAGCCGATGAAGCGGTGTGGAAGAAATACGCTCAAAATCTCATTCAATATGCTTATATTTATGGATTTGATGGATATAATTTTGACTTTGAAAATGTAGACTATTCTGACCGTGATAAATTGACAAGATTCGTAGCATACTTAGCTGACGAATTACATAAGTATAATATTCAATCCTCTGTAGATGTAACGGGATATTCTAATAGTCCAAATTGGTCTCTTGTATATGACCGTAAGTCCTTAGCTAACAGTGTAGATTATGTCGTATTAATGGCTTATGACGAAACATGGGCCAAGAGTACTACAGCAGGACCAGTTGCAAGTTATCCTTGGGTACGCGATCATGCTGAGAAGATGTTGCAAGAGGTACCAAGTCATAAGCTAGTTCTTGGCATTCCATTCTACACTAGAATTTGGCATGAATCAGGCGGTGTGGCACGGGGTGAAACATTGGCCATTAAAAATGAATCATCTTATTTCACAAATCACGCATCGAATATTATTTGGAATGATACATTAAAATCTTATTATGCAGCTATTCCAACAACTAGTGGTACCGATAAGATTTGGTTTGAAGATAATAAATCCTTAGGATATAAATTAAACCTAGTGAAAGAATTACAATTGGCCGGCTTTGCTGCATGGCGTAAAGGCTTTGAAGATGATAATACGATTACAATGATTCAAGGCGTTGATTTAGGTAAAGGTACACCTAACACAGTACCAGTTGCTGAAGCTCCTAAGCCTGTTGTTGAAAAACCATTAACAAAAGCTGAACGTAAGGCTCTTGAAAAAGCAGCTAAAGAAAAGGCGAAAGCAGAAGCTAAAGCAGCTAAGGAGAAGGCAAAAGCCGAAGCTAAAGCTGCAAAAGAAAAGGCGAAAGCCGAAGCTAAAGCATCTAAAGAACGTACAAAAGCGAATGCTAAGACTGTGAATGAAAAGCAAAAGGTTGATAATGATATAGCGTCTATCGTTCCCGCTGTTCAAGTAGTAAAAAAGTAGATAAATTGACGGTTTATGGTACGAAGTAGTACAATAATACTATTAATTAGAATCACAAACAGATTTGAGGAGGCACCTACATGAACGAAAAATATGTAGCCCAAGATATTGAGAAAAAGTGGCAAAAGTACTGGGATGAGAACCATACTTTTAAAACTGAATATGACGAAAGTAAAGAGAAATACTATGCATTAGAAATGTTCCCATATCCATCTGGCAATTTGCATATGGGCCATGTGCGCAACTATTCCATCGGCGACGTAGTAGCGCGTTTTAAGAAAATGAATGGTTTTAACGTATTGCATCCAATGGGCTGGGATTCCTTTGGTATGCCTGCAGAAAATGCAGCTATTAAACATGGTATTGCACCTAAAACATGGACTCTTGATAATATTGAGAACATGAAAAAACAACAAAAAGCATTGGGCCTTTCCTATGATTGGGACCGTGAAGTTGCTACATGTAAAGAAGATTACTATAAATGGACACAATGGTTCTTCGAACAATTCTATAAAAAAGGTTTAGCTTATAAAAAAGAAGCAAAGGTTAACTGGTGTGAAACATGCCACACTGTATTAGCTAACGAACAAGTTATTGATGGTCTTTGCTGGCGTTGTGATAATCCTGTAGAGAAAAAGGATTTATCCCAATGGTTCCTCCGCATCACTGAATATGCAGATCGCTTGTTAGATGATCTTGATACACTCGATGGTTGGCCTCAACGCGTTAAATTGATGCAAAAGAACTGGATTGGTCGATCCGAAGGCACAGAATTCTCCTTTGATGTACCATCTATTAACGAACGCATTTCGGTTTATACGACTCGTGTAGATACGATTTATGGCGTAAGCTATGTTGTTTTGGCTCCAGAACATCCATATGTAGAACGTTTAATTGAAAACGCACCTAACAAGGCCGATTTAGATGCTTTCATTACGCGTATGCGCAACATGAGCGACATCGACCGCACGTCTACAGAAGCACCTAAGGAAGGTATGTTTACCGGTTCCTATGCGATAAATCCTATGTCTGGTGAACAAGTGCCTATTTGGATTGCTAACTATGTTCTCGTAGATTATGGCACTGGTGCTGTTATGGGTTCTCCTGCTCATGACGAACGGGACTGGGAATTTGCTCATAAATACGATTTACCTATTAAACCTGTTGTTTCTCACAATGGTGAAAGCTATAATTTCGATACATGGGAAGAATCTGACCACGAAGATGGCGTATTGATTAATTCTGGCGAATTTGATGGTCAAACATCTGAAGAGGCACGTAAAAATATTACAGCTGCACTTCATGAACGCGGTATCGGTGAAGGTAAAACTAATTTCCGCCTTCGCGATTGGCTTATCTCTCGTCAACGTTATTGGGGTGTGCCAATTCCTGTTGTATATTGCGACAAATGTGGTGAACAACTTGTACCAGAAGAAGAATTGCCTGTACGCCTTCCTGAAGATGTTAAATTTGAATCCGGTGCTGTATCCCCATTGGCAACATCCGAAGCTTTCATGAATGCCACATGCCCTAAATGTGGTGGCCCTGCGCGTCGCGAAACAGATACTATGGATACATTCATCGATTCCTCTTGGTATTTCTTGCGTTATACTGACGCATTAAATGATAAAGCACCATTTGATTCCAAAATTGCTAATTACTGGATGAACGTTGATCAATACATCGGTGGCATTGAACATGCTATCTTGCACTTGTTATACTCCCGTTTCTTTGTGAAAGTTATCCATGATTTAGGCCTCATCGAAGCTAACGAACCATTCCGCGGTCTTTTGACACAAGGTATGGTACTTAAAGAAGGCAGCAAGATGTCTAAATCTAAAGGCAATGTGGTTTCTCCAGAAGAAATTATCAATAAGTACGGTGCGGATACAGCGCGCTTATTCATCTTGTTTGCAGCACCAGTTGACCGCGATCTTGATTGGAGTGATCAAGGTGTTGAAGGTTCCTATCGTTTCTTAAGTCGCGTATGGCGTATTGTTGATGCCTATGACCAAGCAGCAAAAGAAAATCATACGGGTGACCTTACAAAAGACGAAGTGGCATTACGCCGCGAATTACACCGTGTTATCAAAAAGGTTACAGAAGATTTAGATAATAACTTCAACTTTAATACAGCAATTAGTGCGATTATGGAACTTGTTAATGCTATGTATGCACACAAGGACAAAGCAGAATCCGTAAATGCTGATCTTGCCAATGAGTTAACACATAATCTCGTGTTGTTATTAGCTCCATTCGTGCCACATATTACAGAAGAATTGTGGCATGAACTTGGCGAAACTGAATCCGTTCATACTATGAACTGGCCAACATACGAAGAATCTGCTCTTAAAGTAGACGAAGTAGAAGTGGTTCTTCAAGTTAATGGTAAGGTTCGCGATAAATTAACTGTTTCTGTGAATATTACGAAAGAAGAATTGGAAGCATTGGCTAAAGAATCTAGCCGTGTTCAAGAATTTACAGAAGGTAAACAAATCGTTAAGGTTATCTACGTACCAGGTAAACTTGTGAATATCGTTGTAAAATAATATTTCTATATATGATTTGTTAATATAATGAAAGCCCCCAACTACATAGGTAGAAGGGGGCTTTATTATCTAGAGAGGTTATTATGGCAAAACGTAGCGATTATATTTCTTGGGATGAATACTTTATGGGCGTTGCTATTTTGGCTGCGCAACGATCCAAAGATCCTAATACACAAGTGGGTGCCTGTATCGTCAGCAATGATAATAAGATCTTATCCATCGGTTATAATGGCATGCCCTTAAATTGTAGTGACGATGATTTCACATGGGAACGTGATACGGCGGATGATAATAAATATTTCTATACCGTTCATAGTGAATTAAATGCGATTCTAAACTATCGCGGTGGTTCTTTAGAAGGGTCTAAGATTTATGTAACACTATTCCCTTGTAATGAATGTGCAAAGGCTATCATCCAAAGTGGCATAAAGGCCGTTATTTATCGAGATGATTTGTACAAAGATACTAAAGAGGTTAAGGCTTCAAAACGTATGCTAAGGACGGCTGGTGTAGATATTATTGAATATCAATCGACGGGCCGCGTATTGGAAATAACACTATAATAGATAAAAGAGGGATGGTGTATCCTTCGAAAGCGACTTTGGCCCTGCGGAGGCCGAAGGCCGGAGTCAGACCCGGCCGGTGGAGCTTACGGAGGATATACCATCCCTTTTATATGTTGTGTGTTATACCAATAAGCGGCCGTCGATCATGATATCTACTTGTTGGCCGTCTTTTGTAATGCCTTTAATATTCATGTGTTCATGACCGATCATAAAGTCCACATGAGCGAGGGAGTGGTTGAGACCACGTTCTTTGAGTTCTTCTTCCGATAAATCATCGCTATTTTTTAAACATGTTGGATAGGCTGCACCGATTGCTAAATGGCAGGATGCATTTTCATCAAACAATGTTTCATAGTAAATCATGTTAGATTGACTAATAGGACTATAGTGGTCCACGAGGGCTACTTCACCAAGATATTGAGATCCTTCGTCTGTTTCGATGAGTTCTTTAAGAATATCTAACCCTTCTTCAGCCGTGTAATCAACAATTTTACCGTTTTCAAAGGTAAAGGAGAAGTTAGAAATAGGATTGCCTTGGTAGATAAGTGGTTTTGTACTGACTACTTTACCATTTACACCATTCCATTGAGGTGCACAGAACACCTCTTCTGTAGGTATATTGGCATTAAATTTGATACCCTCTTTAGAGAACTCTTCGCCACCTTGCCAAATATGGTCTTCTGGTAATTCGAGAAGTAAATTTGTGCCATTTTCACAGGTGTATCGCAATGCTTTCAAATCAAGAGCGTTTAATGCTTCGCGACGATGGCGTAGCTTAGCCATGTGATGCGCATATGTTTCTTTTGCCTCTACATCATTGAGACGACATAACTTTAGTAATGTAAGCCAGAGTTGGTTGAGTTTTTCTTCATCTGATCCTTCATAGCCAAGAAGTTCAGCCCAAAGCACTGTTGGTACAGCGGTTACACACCATGTTACGGATGAGTTCATGATGGCTGTATGGTAGAAGGACAGAACCTTGTTAAGATTGCGTGAGTTTAGGCTAATGCGCTCTGTAGGAATTCCTGCTAACGCCTTTGGGTTGGCACTGATAAGTGATAAAAAGGCAGCTTTTTCCTCTACATATTGCTCGTAATATACAGGAATCCATTTAGCCGGCGTTTCTAGAACCGACGCATCAGCATGTAATAAGCGTTGTCGTGTAATTGGGGTATGGCGCCAATTGATGATAACCTCTTTGGCACCCAATTGATAGGCTTCTTCCGTAACGATGACTGCAAAATCTTTATTGTCTACATCAACAGATACGATGAGTGTTTGCTTTTCTTGTAAATTAACGCCAGATTGCAATAAAGTACGGGCGTATTTACGTAATAATTCTTGATTCATTATAGACTCCTTAACATAGTAATAGGATATACCGGTAAAGTATGTTCCTTTAATTCGATATAATTTTGAAAACTCCTGCTTATGTGACTAATAGAGTCACATGTAGGAGATTTTTGTTGCATATGGAAACTGTAGTAGTAGGAGGTGACCATATGAAACAAATGATTGTGTCACATAAGTGGATAATAATAATCCTGTGTATTTTAGTAGGAATTTATTTCCTATGGCCTATTATAACAGAAGGAAGCATTATAATGCCAGATTCATCTGTATTAGCCGCTGATACAACGAAGGGGACCATAACTGAACAACAAAATAATACGTCTCCTTCTATGAATAATGATACAATACAGCGAGAAGCACAACCGGAGGATGGGAAGAATAGTATTGTATATATAACCGGCGCTATTCAATCACCAGGACTTTATAAGGTGGCATCTAGCTCGACAATTGGCGATGTTATAAAGGGGGCTGGAGGTGTACTACCATATGGAGATGTAGAGTCCATCAATTTAGCAGAGACCGTGACAGGCGGACAACATATTCACATCAAATTTAACTTTCACGGGAATCCTGAATCATTACTACGAAATCAAAAGATTAATATTAATACGGCTACCGTTAAAGAACTCGATTCACTGCCTGGAATTGGGCCAACCATGGCAAAACGGATTGAAGAGTATCGTCAAAGTAAGGGCGCTTTTACATCTATAGAGGATATCAAGCACGTCAAAGGTATCGGCGATGGATTATTTAAGAAGATACGCGATAAAATTACAGTCTAATTTACCTATTTATTTGACACTGAATATGCTGATCACCTATTCGGAGATAGCCCATTATATTCTAAGTGGTATCATACTAGGCATTTTATGTGCTTATAGCTCGCATTATGTATTGCTCGATACGAGTTGGTATTGTATGTTTGGTGCTGCTGTCTATCTACTATATACATTGATTAAAGCTGTGATTCGCTATAGGTTACAACCGTCTTTGTCAATTAAATATATAGTTGTAACCTGCATCGTCTCATGTGCATTAGGTGGCGTATCATTTTTACATGTAAACCATCTAATTAATCAGTATGTAGGGCATACTAAATTCTTTTTATCACAAGAAGGCGAATATGCACTACTCATTGATTCTCCGGTAGATTTAAAAGTGATTGATGGGAAAGAATATAGATCATTTAGTGCTATATTGTTAGGGTTAGTGCCACACAAGGATACGGCAAAAGGCGTGCATATTAAGGCCGATGGGCATATTAGAGTAACAATACAAGAAAATTCTACACATCTTCATATGGGGGATTCGATCATCGTTTATGGTACGCCTAAATCTCTCTATTTAACAGAAGAGAGAGGCACTATTGATAAGCGAAATAAGGCAATTCGTAATGAAGATATGGGTACCATGTTTGATGGTACCTATAAGGTGGTGGATTTACATGCTCTAAAACAGTATAAGATAGATTCTTATATCGGTTATTATCAACGGTGTCTTTACATAATTGATTCGATGCGTAGTGCTGTTGAAGTATTGATGGAGCAGTATCTATCAGATACAACCAAATGGCTTGGAATTTCATTAGTTCTAGGAGGCCATTATGGAGAATTAGGTCAAGATGTGCTACGTCAATTTGGCTACACTGGTATCATTCATATTTTATCTATATCGGGTTCCCATATTGCACTGTTATTTTCTATCGTATATGGCCTATGCAGAGTATGTTGTATCAGGAAACGTTATGCTATGATGGGTGGTATTATAATATCTATCTTTTATTGTATAGTGGTTGGTTTTAGTGCACCTGTTGTGCGTTCTACCATAATGGGGATTTGGCTTGCTTTAGCCTATTTAAAGGGCCGTATGTATACGGCGAAGCAAGGATTAGCAGTGACGGCTATACTATTTTTACTATATGATCCGTTACTTATATTAGACGTGAGCTTTCAACTATCCTTTGGAGCTACCTATGGGCTCTTATTATTTGGCATGCCATTATATCGATGGATCACAGTATTGCCACCGATTGTGAAAGCTCCGCTAGTACTCTGCATCAGTGCACAGCTTTTATTGATACCGTTCCAGCTCTATTATTTTCACTATTTAAGTTTAGCAAGTCTTTTTGCAGCTATTATTATTACACCTTTACTTGATATAGCCATTGTTATGTTATTTGGTTGTACCATAATATCCTTACTTATACCAATAGGTATGGTTTGGAACGTAATCGACTGGATATTAACTATCTGTTTATATGTAAATGCGCATCTCGCTAACAGTTCTATATGTCTATGGTGGATAGGTACCATTTCTGCCACATTAGGAGTGTTATACTATGGATGTGTGGGACTACTATATATTAATCTAGTCTCATTAAAGCTTAGATTTAGAACTTTCACAAAAGGAATTGTACTTATGGGAATTGGCATAATTGCTATAGCTTATAGTGGCATTTTATATAGGAATGAAACGATTTTGCATATTGTACCTATGAAACAGTCAAATGCATTCCTCATTGTTAAGCCTTATGAAAAAACGGCTATGGTATATATTGATACGCCTGATGCTATTCCTATGAAAGCTAGTGAAATTCGCGTAAGAAATGGACTCCAAAGTTTTGGTATTCCATTAAAAAATGCTCATGTTCAACGATTTCAATCGACGGGCAAAAATACTGTTTTATACAAAAATGATATATCGTCTGTGATGGTCTATAATAGACAAAATGGTGAAAAAAAACTACAATTAAATGATATGAGGAACACTATTTTGATTACCTCTCAGTCGTATATGATGAATCAAATTGTAGCATTACATTCGAATTATCCTGTGCTTGTTAGCATGCCTCGAGGAGCGATGCGAGACATTGATCCTGATGCAGAACATGTTCATTTATGGGGATATCAATATATTCCGGACTATCGATTATGAAAGGAGGACTGGCGATGAATCAAGTATACCTAATCTATGGTAATGAACCACAACTTATAGAAGAAGAGAAACAAAAGTTTTTCTTATCTCATAAAAATCTAGATGTGCGCGTATTGCATGATGAAGCAGGTCCTTCCAAAATATCAGAACAATTGATGGAGGATTCTTTATTTGGCGATGCCAAGGTATTTTGTCTTATCAATCTACCTATCTTGAAAAAAGCAGGCCAAAAAGAGAGTCAAGAATGGGATGCACTGGCCGAGTTACTGATGAATTATACCGGTGATAATCCAGTACTTATTATCTATCACGATATGGTGGATAAACGATTAAAACAAAATAAAAAGATATTAGATGCTATTCCTAATAAGGAATGTAAGCGATTAGAAGGTGACGATTTATTGATGTGGATTCGTCAGTATTGCACCTCTAATGGATATACGCTGACGTCTGATGGGCACGACTATCTATCTCATCTATTGGAGTTGTGGCAAGATGTGCCGGTTGCGTTTATGCGTACCGAGTTTGATCGATATTTTCTGTTATTAGGGAATCATAAGAAAATTGATAGATCCTTTTTAATGGAACATAGCAGTAATTATGGGGCTAAAAATATCTTTACCTTTAAAGAAGCTCTATTAAAACAAGATGTGAATACCTTATTAGAATTATTTCCGTTTATGTTTAGCTATAAAGAAATCGACCGCGCTATGGGCTATATCGAAGGACAGTTGCGACTCCAATTATTGGTAAGTGAATGTCGTGCTGCAGGTATGACAGCTAAACAGGTAGAAAATTTTTGTAAAGAAAATGGGGCCTCTTATAAGCCGTACCCTATAAAACTGGCCTATGAAGCAAGTTCTCGTATTTCTATAAAGGCTTTAAAAGCACTCTTAAAAGGATTATATGAGGTAATATTAGACAGTCGCACAAGCAAAGGGGATATGTGGCGATTTAGGGATTTATGTTTGACCTATTGTGGGTATAAGGGATAAAAATGAAAGTACGTTATCGAGTAGTACCAAAACAAAATAGTAAACCTGCTTTCTATGTAAATTGTGATGATAAACAGGTAACCATACAAGCAGCAGATTCAGCATTTAAAACATTAGTGTCATTACAAGAACGATTAGCTGCTTGGTACAAAGAAAAAAATATTTCCTTTGATACGATTCCTACCAATGCAACTACGTCTTGCTGCTTTGCGTGGAAGGTAGATGACGATGATGAAGAATTTGCACCATACTACTATGCCGGTGGTTGTGGTGTAGGTGAATTTATTGAAGATGTTGAAGCGCATCGTCAGAAATTAGAGGAAGAAAACATGCCAGAGAGAGGAAAGTCCTTTGCTGGCAATAACGATGATGAAATAGATTATGCAGATGAGTTTGTGCCATTTATGGATGCGGTGGAATTGGACTATTTTAATCCAGACCCCACATCGTATGAGTCTGTAACTACAAGAAATCCATCTGTATCTAGTAGCTCATCATCTACATCTTCAGCTAATAGCGGACATCAACACAAAGGGGGCAAGAAATATCCACAACGTGCTCCTAAGGATGCGCCAACTGATGAGGGTATGATTTTAGGCCCGCGCATTGAGGGTACGACCTCCAGTATCATGGGAACTGTAGAAACACCAAGTGTTATTTTTGAAGGTGTGTTTGTTGGCCTTGATAAACGCGATACTAGGACTGGTAAAAGTATCGTAAATGGCAGTATCGTAGATGATACGAACAGTATGAAGTTTATCAAATTTACGAATAGTCCAGAAGAAGGGGATACCTTATTAAAACAATTAAAGAAATTGCAAAAGGTGCGCGTTCAAGGTAGTGTCAACTTTGATGATCGATTTGATAAGGACTATATTTTATCTATACGTAGTATCGAAGCTATCGAAGAAGACAATATAAATGAACGGACAGAAGACAGACCAGATTCTCGTGTTGAGCTTCATCTCCATACTAAGATGAGTGATAAAGATGCACTCGTATCGATTAAGGATTTATTTAAAACTGTCAAAAAATGGGGCCATCCTGCGGTTGCTATTACGGACCATGGTGTTGTACAAGCCTTTCCTGAAGCACAAGCACTTGGTAAAGAACTTGGTGTTAAGGTTATTTATGGCGTTGAAGGGTATCTTGTTGATGATGCGGATTTAGAAAAGGAATTATCCTTAGACGTTGTAAAACGAAAAGATGAAGCGCCTCGATATCACATTATTTTGTTAGCTCAAAACATGGTGGGCTTACGTAATCTGTATAAAATGATTTCCATATCCCATTTGGAATACTATAAACGGAGACCTCGTTTGCCTCGTTCTATCATTGAAGAGCATCGTGAAGGTATTCTCATAGGGTCTGCCTGTGAAGCAGGTGAATTGATGCAGTCTATTGTCAAGGGGGCTTCTAAAGAAGAGCTATTAACGATTGCATCATTCTATGATTACCTTGAAATTCAACCACATACCAACAATACATTCTTAATTCGCAAGGGTATCGTGCCAGATGAACAAGCTCTGATCGATATGAATAAGACGGTTATTGAATTGGGTGAAGCCCTCAATAAACGCGTATGTGCTACCTGTGACGTTCATTATTTAACGCCAGAGGAAAAGATTTATCGCGAAATTATGTTAACCGCTTGTGGGTTCCCTGATGCGGATGAACAACCGGATTTACATTTGCGTACTACTGATGAAATGTTAGCTTCATTCCCATATTTGAGTGAAGAAAAGGCCTATGAGGTTGTTGTAGCGAATACACGGGCCATCAATGATAGTATTGAAGACATTAAACCAGTGCCAGATGGCACATATTCACCTAAAATCGAAGGGGCCGATGAAGCTTTCACAGAAATGTGCTATGTAAATGCGAAGAAGATTTATGGTGATCCATTGCCTCGTGTTGTACAGGAACGCCTAGATTATGAACTCGATTGTATCATCAGCAATGGTTATGGCGTGTTGTACTATATCGCTCATAAGCTGGTAAAAAAATCACTAGATGATGGCTATCTCGTAGGTTCTCGTGGTTCTGTAGGTTCGTCCTTTGCAGCGACCATGTCGGAGATTACGGAAGTTAATCCATTGCCACCGCATTATATTTGCCCTGAATGTAAGTGGTCGGAATTTTATGAAAATGGTGAATACGCCGGTGGATTCGATTTACCGCGTCGTGACTGTCCTAATTGCGGTCATCCATTGCAAACGAATGGCCATGACATTCCATTTGCTATCTTCCTTGGTTTCGAAGGCGATAAGGTTCCAGATATTGATTTGAACTTCTCTGGTGACTATCAAGCGAAGGCTCATAAATACACGGAAGAACTGTTTGGACGTGATAATGTATTTAAAGCCGGTACGATTGGTACCATTGCAGATAAGACTGCATTTGGGTATGTAAAGAAATATGCAGAGCTAAGAAATATTCAGGCTCGCAGTGGATTCCTTGAGCACCTTGCAAAAGGTTTTACAAATGTAAAAAATACGACAGGCCAACATCCGGGTGGCATCATGGTTTGTCCTCGTGATATGGATGTGCACCATTTTACGCCGATTCAGCATCCGGCCAATAAAAAAGAGAGTGGCGTATTAACGACTCACTTTGACTATCACTCTATAGAAGGGCGTATGACAAAACTCGATATTCTGGGTCATGATGATCCGACGATTATTCGTATGTTGGAGGACTTGACCGGTATTGATGCGAAGACGATTCCTTTTGATGATCCTAGAACGCTAAGCCTATTCTCATCAACAGAGGGTATCGGATTGACACCTGAACAATTGCAAGGGGACCAAGTAGCGAGCCTTGCCGTACCGGAATGTGGTACGAAATTTGTACGGGGCATGCTGGAAGATTCACGGCCACAAACATTCTCTGATCTTGTTCGTATTTCTGGTTTCTCTCATGGTACGAATGTATGGCTCGACAATGCACAGGAACTTATTAAAAATGGTACTTGTAAATTGAATGAAGCTATTTCTACTCGTGATGACGTAATGAACTTTTTAATTCATCGTGGTATGAACAAGAAAAACAGTTTCTTCGTCATGGAAAATGTTCGTAAAGGGAAGGGCATCGAAAAGAGAAATAAACAAGGCCAAGCGACTACGGAATTTGAAAAAGAAATGCGAGAAAATAATATTCCTGAATGGTTTATTGAGTCTTGTAAAAAGATTTCCTATCTATTCCCTCGTGCCCATGCGGTTGCTTACGTTATGATGGCCTTCCGCATTGCGTGGTTTAAGGTATACCATCCGTTAGCATTTTACGCGGCCTATTTCTCTATACGTGCAAAAGCCTTTGATTTACGGATCATGACCGGTGATTTGAATACACAATTGAAAGAATTTAATCGTATTAAAGCTCTTGACCGTGGTGCCAGCCCTAAGGAAAAGGATTTGATGTCCGCCTTGGAGGTATCCATGGAAATGTATCAACGGGGGTATCGATTTATCAACGTAGATATTCAACATTCCGGTGCTCGCCGATTTAGCATTAAGGACGGCGCACTATTACCACCATTCTTAGCTATCGATTCACTTGGTGAAACTGTTGCCGATGCGATTGTAGAAGAACGGGAAACAAAACCGTTTACATCGTTAAAAGACTTGCAGCGTCGTTGTAAAGTATCTGCTACCATCATTGAAACAATGAAAGAACTTAAATGCTGTGGTGATTTGCCAGAAGACGAACAAATGTCGTTATTTGGCTAATTCTTCTGATTTAATTAACATTAAAAGGTGTCATCGTTTGATGACACCTTTTTTTAAAAGATTTGCAGTTTAATTATTTTGGCAGATTTTAGTATAAGGATTTATATTTCATCCAGTTAGTTTTAGCCATTTCTTTAAGTTCTGTACCACGTCCATCAAGGATGGCGTTGATCAAGTATTTACTAAAGCCTTTTGCTTGTTGATATGCAATTTTTGGAGGCATAGCAAGTTCTTGTTTATCTACACGAACGTTGATAATGACAGGACCTTCATTATAGTTCAAGGCTTCTTTAATTTTTTCATCAACTTCGCTAGAGTTTGCAATGCTAATACCTTTGATACCAGCTGCTTCGGCAAGTTTACCAAAATCAGGATTTACGAAGTCTGTAGCATAATCTAAGTAACCAGATGCTTTCATTTCCATGGCGATGAAACTAAGTTCTTCATTGTTAAATACGAATACTTTCACAGGAAGATTTAATTGTTTTAATGACAACATTTCGCCCATCATCATTGTGAAACCGCCGTCCCCAGATAGGGAGATAACTTGGCGATTTGGACATGCATTTTGAGCGCCTATTGCATGCATCATTGCATTGGCCATGGAACCATGGTTGTAGGATCCAATGATACGACGTTTGCCATTTGTTTTGATATGGCGTGCTGTCCAGATAACAGGAGTGCCCACATCGAATGTAAAGATGGCGTCATCAGCAGCCAATTTATTAAGACGATTTACGAAATATTGAGGGTGAATTGCTACGCCATCAGGTTCAGCAACGGCATAGCTGTCTAAATCACTACGGAATTTAGTATATGCTTTACGAACGGTATCGATGAATTCTGTATCATCTCGTTGTGTAAGGTGAGGGAGTAGTTCGTGTAAGGTATCTTTTACAGAACCAATGATGCCTTGTGTTAATGGAACGCGTGCACCAAGAGCGGATGGATTAATGTCTACTTGAATTGCCTTAGCATTTTCAGGATAGAATGGACGATAAGGGAAATCGGTACCTAACATGATTAGTGTATCGCATTGCTCAATAGCACGGTAACCGGATGTATAACCAAGCAAACCTGTCATGCCGACATCATAAGGATTATCCCACTCAACCCATTCTTTGCCTCTGAAAGCATGTACAACAGGGGCTTGTAATTTAGTAGCAAGTTCAACCACTTCGTCATGAGCACCGGCACAACCAGCACCACAGAAAAGTGTAATGCGTTTGCCATTGTTTATATGTTGGACCATTTCAAGAATATCCTCTGATTGAGGAATTACGCGTGGTAATTTAGGCGCATGCCATGTAGGTAATTCATCAATTTCTGTTTCCATAACGGCCACATCACCAGGTAGAACTATCACGGCAACATCGCGATTGCCAACTGCGGCATTCATGGCGCGGAATAGGATTTCCGGCATTTGCTTTGGATTAGAAACGAGTTCACAGAAACAAGAGCACTCTTTAAATAAATTTTCTGGATGTGTTTCTTGGAAATAGTTGAGACCGACTTCGGATTGTGGAATATGAGAGGCAATAGCGAGCACTGGTACACGATTGCGATGACAATCAAATAGACCATTGATCAAATGGAGATTACCAGGGCCAGAGCTACCAGCACATACGGTTAATTTACCTGTTAATAGAGCCTCTGCACCAGCAGCGAAGGCTGCAGATTCTTCGTGGCGCACGTGTTCAAATTGAATTTTCCCATTACGACGTAAACTATCGTTTACCGAGTTTAAACTATCCCCAGTAATACCATAAATTCTTTCGATGCCTGCATCGGCTAATACTTCTATAAGAACGTCAGAAATACGTTTTTTTGACATACTATCACTCCTAATTCATAATTAATATTGATTAATATTTATTTTTCTTGTATGTATAAATTCTAGTACTTTAGATACTCTTATTATGTGAGGAATATCACAAAATATTGTATACATCACTAAATTGGTATAATTATTAGGAAATACATTAATTATTAATAGTTTTAATAGTTTTTCTCATTAAGTGATGTATAATCTTGCGAAAGTATCATAAAAGTGGTACTATAAATATATAAATTAATATGATAAGTCTTTGGGGATAGGTGAAATTCCTTACCGGCGGT